>ODAJ012193130.1_pt1 | contig 35239 bp, 20 predicted proteins | sample 1539241 | NCBI WGS metagenome assembly ODAJ01 (sample SAMN02144231, study PRJEB22623) | gut metagenome | biome: sheep rumen | host: Ovis aries | place: New Zealand
CGCGGGGCAGGTCGCACACTTCCTTCATCCACTGGCCTCCCCAGGGGGCGGGGTCGAAGAAGGGTACTACGCGGAAGGGGCTGCGAACGGTGCGCTCCATGCCCTGACGGAACTGCTGTTCGCTGATCATCTTAGGCTGCTGGCGGTTGTTGCTGTCTATCCAGTACTGGATACGGCCGGAATGCATCAGCTCGTCCTTATAGTGGTCCGCAATGTTCCAGTCGTTGAAATAACCGCGCTTATATTGTCTGGAGGGCTCCTCCTGGCTGTTGTCGATACCCAGGGCCTTCACCTCGTGCCGGCGGAATCGCTGCTGAATCTCCCAGCGGGCCATATCGGCGTAAACTATGGGGAGCCCCCTCTCCGCTCCCCCTTTGGGGGAGTACTTTTCCGCAACAAACGCCGCACCAGTTCCGATGATGATGCAATTCCCCACCTCCCATTTGGGGGAGGAGGGGTTAGGGGTTGGAGAGGGGCCGAAATATTCTTCCAAACGAATATTCGACATGTATCCGAACAGCACGTCGTCCGTGATGAAACGTTCCGTAAGCTGGCGGATTTCCTCCTCGGGCCGCATCAGGGTGCGGGTATCTATGATCTTACGCCCTGTCTTGGCAAAGGCTGCAAGAAAGTCCTCCTCATAAGTTCCGGGGTAAAGGTCGATGGCCCACACCGGCTCGTCGGCCCATTGCTCATTCAATGTAGATACAATCTTCTCCCAGCCGATAACTGCCATACCGTCCGTACGGGTGCTGGGAAACTTGTCATAATTACTTTTTCTCATTAGTCTTTTGTTGGTTTTCACGGCAAAGGTAGTGAGAAGTAAGCAAAAGAAAAAAGGAAAAGCACATTTTCTTTTCTTCTTTTTCCTAAAAGAAGTCAAAAGGGTTTGTTTTTTTTCGATAAGAAACAAATTCTTCTTCACAACCACCCGCCCCTCCTTGCCTAAGGAGGGTACCTACCCCCTCCAAACCTCCCCACAACATTGGGGGAGGCTTAGTTGACTACGGCAGCATACGCCGCCTCCGTCAAGGTTTTGGTATGGCTCACAAGCTTTCGCCCTTCGGGTGAGCCATGGTTTACGCCCACCCGAGGGAGGGGGGGGAGTTTTTCAAAAGCTGGGTTCAGCACTTCCCTTTTGGTATTCTGTCCAACCGTCTTTGTTTTTGAATAAGAAGCCGTCTAAACGGAGAATGCTTTGGTCCAAAAGACTGAACGACATATTATTGCTGTAAGCGACAAACATGTGCTCCTCGCTGTCAAAATCAGCACGAAGACAGATCCTATCCTCCCCTGTTCCGTCATCGTCCCTCTCCCATTGTAGCCTCCAAGTTCCCGAAAACGTTCCGTTCTCCTCTTCCACATCTTCCCAGTCTGTATATCGTTTCTCACCGTCAATGGCAACAATTTGTCGCACCTGCCACTTCCTTATGCCGCTTAACTTTCCGTCGGCTTGGAATGTAAGTTGTTCAAAGTAGCGATGCCTCTCCGTAACTTGCTCGACGTGCCACGTACCCTCGATGAGTGGTGTGTATTCCTTCTGTAATTGTTCTGTTTTCTCATGCGCCTCCGGATCTGCCCATTGCGCTTCACAACTACATGAAGCTATAGAAAATACAGAAGCGATAATAACGATTGCGTTTCTCCAAAATCTCATCTTTTTCATTTCTTTTGTTTTTACTTTTTATTGTTATAACGGGGAAAGAATTCCTCATTGTGTATAGAAGATGGAATTTTAAGAATTATTTGCTAAGGTCGTCGTAAATTAACAAAATTACAGAATCCATAAAGGGGATGAGGGTAAACACTTCCGACCGGAAACAGAATAGAAAAGCCTGTTTTTCTTTTGCTTTTCGCTCGCTTAATCGTACCTTTGAGACTAACGTCTCGAAAATACTACCGTTCGGGAATAAAAATAAAGTTTTATTTTGTATTCCGCTCACTTAATCGTATTTTTGTCCCCAAATTATAATATAAGGATATGAAAAGGACAATTTTGTTTACCCTCCTCTTAGGAGTTCAATGTTCAATGGCTTACGCCCAAACCAGCATCACGCCCGAGGTTCTGAAAACCCTGCAGGGAAGCTATACAGGAACACCTGCCGAGAAGGCGATGCGTAACGCTATCAGCAACGTAGGCATCTCGAAGATGGCCGTTAATCAGGAGAATGCCGGAACAAAGGACAAGAACTTCAGCATAGAGGTAAAGAATACAGGAATCACGGACCAGAAGAGCAGCGGCCGTTGCTGGCTCTTTACAGGTCTGAACGTATTGCGTGGCCGTGCCATGAAAAAGCTGGACACGAAGAACTTCGTCTTGAGTCAATGCTACCTTTTCTTCTATGACCAGTTGGAGAAGAGCAACCTCTTCCTGCAAGGCATCATCGACACCCGCAAGCAGCCCATCGACAGCGAGATGGTACGCTGGCTCTTCCAGCATCCCCTCTCAGACGGAGGAACCTATACGGGCGTTGCCGACCTTGCCACAAAATACGGTGTTGTACCTGCCGACGTGATGCCTGAGACCTATGTCAGCAATAGCACAAGCGAGTTCTGCAGTCATCTGAAGCGCAAGCTTCGCGAGTTCGGCATCACCCTGCGTGAGAAGAGCGAGGCAGGCATGAGCGAAAAGCAACTGCAGGCCCTGAAGGTGGAGCAACTGGGAACAGTTTACCGTATGCTGGTAATGGCTTACGGCGTGCCTCCCACACAGTTTACATGGAAGGAGAAGACATACACCCCTCAGGAGTTCTTCAAGACTTATTGCATCAGCGAGGGCGAGGACCTAAACAAGGATTATGTGATGCTGATGAACGACCCCAGCCGCCCCTACAACAAGGTATTCGAAATCGACTATGACCGCCACGTTTACGACGGACACAACTGGCTCTATGTGAACCTGCCCATCGAGGAGCTGGAGAGTATTGCCATCGCCTCGTTGAAGGACAGTTGTCAGATGTATTTCAGTTGTGATGTAGGCAAGTTCCTAGATCGCAACGTAGGATTTGCCGACATCAAGAACTTCGACTACGGAAGCCTCCTGGGCACTACCTTCGGAATGAACAAGAAACAACGCATCGAGACCTTCGATAGCGGCAGTACTCACGCTATGACCCTGATGGCTGTGGATTTGGATAGCGAAGGCAAGGCCAAGAAGTGGAAGGTGGAGAACAGTTGGGGCTCTGACAGCGGAATGAACGGCTACATCATCATGACCGACGAATGGTTCCGCGAATATATGTTCCGCGTGGTGGTTAACCGCAAATACTGCCCCGACTCCGTTCTGGAACTCCTGAAGCAGAAGCCCACCAGACTTCCTGCATGGGATCCTATGTTTCATAATGAAGAGTAGCCCCTCTTCACCCCCTAACCCCTCTTCCCCCAAATGGGAAGCGGGGAATTCTAACTAAACTGCCCAAGCCCCTGCTAGCAGTTCCCTCCCATTTGGGGGAGGGTTAGGGAGAGGGGCCGAATATGGAAACTACAAGACAAAATAAGATTTCAAGACTGATTCAGAAGGAACTGAGTGATATCTTTCAGAAGCAGACCAGCGCTATGCGAGGAGTATTGGTTAGTGTGAGTGCCTGTCGCATCAGCCCCGACCTTAGTATCTGCCGCGCCTACCTGAGTGTATTCCCCAGCGAACGGGCACAGGAGATTGTGCAGAACATCAACAACAACCAGAAGCAGGTGCGCTACGAGCTGGGAACCCGCGTGGGTAAGCAGTTGCGTATCATCCCCGAGTTGAAATTCTTCATAGACGACTCGCTGGATTACGTTGATCATATCGATGAACTTCTGGGCAATTCATAATTCATAATTGAGAAAAGAAATCAATCATAAGGACTACTGAAGAATATCATTGAGAACTGAAAAATTATGAATTGTAAAGGCTGCGATTAAGCTAGAGGAGAGGAAACTTGTTTACTATCCCGAACGAAAACAGGCTCAAACGAAGTTTAATTATGAATTGTGAATTATGAATTATGAATTCTTCATAGCCCGCAGGTATATCTTCAGCAAGAAGAGTCACAATGCCATTAACATCATCAGCGGCATCTCTGTGGTAGGTGTTGCTGTAGCCACAATGGCACTGGTGTGTACGCTGAGTGTCTTTAACGGCTTTCACGATTTGGTGGCCAGCCTTTTCACAGCTTTTGACCCTCAGCTACGTATCACCCTTGCCGAAGGGAGTACCATCCAGGCCAATGATTCACGACTACAAAAGGTAAAGAAACTGGACTGCGTAGCCGTCTATACCCCCGTTATGGAGGGGCAGGCTATGGTGGTGCTGAACGGACAGCAGCATGTGGTAACCATCATGGGTGTGGCAGACAACTTCAGCAAGCAGACACATATCGAGGACATCCTATACGGCGAAGGCTCCTTTGGCCTTCATGCCGATGTGCTGGAATATGGCGTGGTAGGCTTGCAGCTGGCCGCAAAGATGAATCTCAACATCGACTTTACAGAGCCCCTTCAAGTCTATGCACCCAAGCGAGGCGAGCGTGTGAATATGGCCAACCCGCTAAGTTCCTTCAATCATCAGGAACTACAAAGCCCTGGAGTGGTCTTTCAGGTGCAGCAAAGCAAGTATGATGCTAACTACATCATCACCAGTCTGGGATTTGCCCAGAGGCTGTTCGACTACCAGGGGCGTATCTCATCTGCTGAGGTTAAACTAAAGAAAGGCACTTCCCTATCTCAGGCCAAGAAAGAGATAAAGGCCCTATTAGGCGATACATTCGTAGTTCAGGACCGCTACGAGCAGCAGGACGACGTCTTCCGCATCATGCGTATCGAGAAACTCATCTCCTACCTCTTCCTCACCTTCATCCTGCTGGTAGCCTGCTTCAATATCATAGGTTCCCTTTCCATGCTAATGATAGAGAAGAAGCACGATGTGCAGACCCTCCGCAGCATGGGCGCTACCGACAGACAGATTTGCAACATCTTTATGTTCGAGGGTCGTATGATTAGTTTGGCTGGCGCTGTTGTAGGCCTTCTTTTAGGTCTTCTTCTGTGTTGGCTTCAACAGCAATACGGATTCATCACCATGGGCGAGAGCGAAGGCAGCTTCATTGTAGAGGCCTATCCCGTCAGCGTTCACCCTTGGGACCTCGTACTCATCTTCGTAACAGTCCTCTTGGTAGGCTGGGCTGCCGTCTGGTACCCTGTAAGATATCTTTCAAAGAACTTACTTTAATTCATAATTCTCAATTCATAATTCATAATCTTATGACTAGCATCAACATCAATTAAGAATTGGGATTACAGATTTGTGAATTAAACAAAGCGAATTATGAATTATGAATTGTAAATTGTGAATTATGAATTGCATATACCCCTTCGCTCGTCCCCTCTACGTAATGGCTAAGGCCGCAGGACCACTCTGTAACCTTAGGTGCCAATACTGCTATTACCTGGAGAAGCAGCACCTTAATGATAATTCAAAAGTCAAAATTAAAGATTCAAAAAGTCGGGGGATAAGTGAGAGGTTGTTGGAAGCATACGTTCGCGACTACATACAACTGCAGCAAGTGCCCGAAGTCCTGTTTACTTGGCACGGAGGTGAGCCCATGCTGCGCCCTTTGAGTTTCTACAAGCAGGCCGTCCGCTATCAGCAATATTATGGAAGAGGGCGACACATCAGCAACAGCATACAGACCAACGGAACGCTCCTTACCCCAGAGTGGTGCCAGTTCCTGCATGATGAAGGGTGGCTGGTAGGACTCAGCATAGACGGTACGCAAGAGATGCACGATGCCTACCGACTGGATGCCAAAGGCGAAGGAACCTGGCAGCGGGTAATGGATGTTATTCACATGCTGCAGGATTACGGAGTGGAGTGGAATGCTATGGCAACGGTCAACCATGCCAATGTATCCAAGCCGCTGGAGTTCTACCGTTTCTTTCGCGATGAGCTACATTGTCAGTTCCTACAGTTTAGTCCTGTGGTGGAAAGAATCCATCAGCATTCCGACGGTCGCCACCTTGCCCAACTCTTTGACGAAGATTGCCCCCTTGCTCCCTTTAGTGTAAAGCCTGCCGAGTGGGGAAAGTTCCTCTGTGACATCTTCGACGAGTGGGTAAGACACGATGTGGGCGAGATGTTTGTAAACGTCTTCGACGCTACCCTTGCCGGCTGGATGGGAGTAGCTCCCGGCATCTGCGTCTATGCCGAGGAATGTGGTCACGCAGTCGTTATGGAACATAATGGCGATGTGTACAGCTGCGACCACTTTGTCTTCCCCCAATACAAGTTGGGCAATATCCTTACCGATGGACTACCGCAGATGGTGTACGGCGAGAAGCAGACCGCCTTTAGCCAACTCAAGAAAGAATCCCTTCCCCGCCAATGTCGTGTTTGCGAATGGCTGAAAGCCTGTCACGGAGAATGCCCTCGCCTGCGATTCATGCATACGGCAGATGGCGAACCAGGCCTCAACTACCTCTGTGCCGGCTACAAGATATTCTTCCAGCATGTAGCACCCTATATGGATTTCATGCGCAACGAACTCTTGGCTGGCCGTCCAGCCAGCGGGGTGATGCAATTCATAGGGGAGTAATCAATGCCTTAGCTCTGCAAATTTTCCCAGTTTCTTAGGTTTAATAGCACTAACGTTAACCTCTACCGATGGGAAAAGCAAGGATTTGGGATGAATGGCGGATTCTACATAATCAGCTGTATTCTCTTTGGAGGCCCAAATATCACCCGTCAACTCTGATTTAGAGGGGTTAATGCCACCATACAATCTGAGATCTTCCTGCTTACCCGTTTTGGTATCTACACGCAGCACATTTCCCTTATCCCCTAAAATGTAGGCATATTCCAGATGCTGTTCCTTGGCCATTGAGATAAGTTTCTTTATGAGTTTATCCCGACTCATTGCATTATCAAACGAGATGCAGAGTACACCTGCTTTGCAATACCCATGATAGTCTTGCGAGGAGCCCAGCCATTCATTTCCTGTTGACTTTAATGCTTTGGGAGAAGGCATTCTGCCTGCAAGTTGGTTCACCAAAATACCATTCCGAATTAGCTCGATGGAGGCGGGACGTATGCCATCGGCATCATATTTGCGGTATCCAAACAGACGGTGTCCATTGAAAATAGAGTCGTTACCCAATTGCCATACAGACATATCCTTACATACCACTTTCTTGCCCAACGACTTATATGTGCTATCATACTTTTTATCTCTGGAATTCAGACCACAAGTTAAATTGTTGGAAATAGATGAACGTCGGTAGTAATCATTCCCGAATAACGTAGAACTTACCCTACTGCCTTCTATCAACACAGGACCTACGTATTCGTCATCTCCTGACATCTGCACGACCTTCTTGTCAATCAGATTAGAAGCAAACTCCCTTACCCATGCTATCAAAGAATCTGTTGACGGCAAGTCATCCACATCGTAATACAAGGACTGCGGACTACCACTAAAGGTTTTTCCTTCAGGAGTAACATAACAGGCGTTTCCATAGATGCGGACTCTCTTTGCGGGAGTACGCATACGCAGGCCTTCACTCGTCATACGATATGTATCCTCATAATCAAGTCGTCCAGAAATACGTGTATCACACAACTCAGGATAATCCTTGAAGACTGCAGACAAGGTGTCCACCAACAGCTTCAGGGTCTCTGCATCTTTCTGATAGTTGGTTAATGCCGATTCATCAATAAAATTGAAGGCAGGCATCGTGGGCCATTCGGGGATGCTGTCGTCAAGGAACTCCTGAGCCCTCCACTCCTTTCTCGACTTATAATCATTACATACCCTATTAAACACGTACGATGTGCAACGCCACAAACTATTGCGCAAGTGATTATAACTGATTTCGTTTGGCAAAACACCTATGCCTTCGCTTTCCTTACACATCTTCATTGCATCTCCCACTACGATTCTTACCTTACCATTATTTCTGATATCATCCTTGGTATAAACTTCACATGAACCTAATGATGATCTTACATGAGCCGAGCCTGTACGATAAACTATGTAGTCCAGGAAATAGGGTTTTGTTCCATCCTTCTGTTTCAGGCTGTCCATACTGCGATTCATTTCATCAGCCATAGCGCGGAAAATGACAGAATCCGTATCCATACCGCTCAGTTGCTCTTTTGACAGAGATGTTGGACTTGGCAAAATACGATTTTTCTTTTCTTCATTCTTTATACATTGTGTCTCCATCTGCGAGACATAAATCATAGGCGCAGTTATTGAAACTGGCACCCATCCAGATCGCGCCCCACATCTTCCGTTGAATGTATGAACCCTACCGCCCGCAGCCTTGATGTTGCTGAAAGCCGTCAGCGGAGTACCTATGAAGGAAACGCCACGTACCAGCGAGTCGGGCCTGCCATCGGCATATATCCTGTAGGTCTCAACTGGTACGACATTAAAGGATGATACCCTGTTGGTGTTGTTACTGGTGGTAGTCCATCCGTTGCTGACGCTGTGGATATAATACCCGTATTCCTTATTGTCCTCCTTCAGTTGCTGGACGAACATCTTGCGCAGTTGCTCTTCTGTGTACGGACGACCGGTCTCTACCAGCAGGTTAGACTGTCGGGGGATAGGTTTATTTCCGAATGCTGCACGTCCGTGTCCATTGCTGGGTGCATCTTCATTCTTCTGAGGTAAGACATGCAGAAAATCCTTCATGACACCATCCTTTATACACTCTACTCGCTGCGCCTTGGTACCTTCATCGTCATACTGATAGTACCCGTCAAGGGGTGTGCCATTTAACTCCTTAAGGGTAGGATCGCAGGTTACGCTTATCTCTGAGGACAACACATTCTTTCCCATCATAGGCTTGAATTCCGAGTCATCCTTCTCTAGACGATGTCCCAAAACCTCGTGGAAGAATACTCCCCCGGCATCGCCAGAGAAAAGCACGGGCCCGCTATAGGCTTCTGCCATAGGTGCCTTGCTCAAGGCATCGGCACGTTCAATAAGGTCGATCATGGCCTCTCGAAGTTTATTCTCGTTAGGGAGCTCCGATTCGTTATAGGCAAAGAAGCTCCTGAACATCGGACACGCAATCCCCTTCTTGTCTTTTACCGTTGCATACAACATCACCCAAAAGGTCCTATTGTTAAAGACAACCTCTGTTCCGTCAGACCTTACAATATATTTCCTGTGGTCCGTAAACGAGAAGTCTGCGGTACAGGTAGCTTCTATGCTATCCTTCTGGGTCAGGGTAATCCTGTTCAACAAAGCCGTCCACTTATCCCTGTCAACTTTATATTCGGACAGTGGAGCCTCGTAGTATTTCTCTGGTTCTATGACAATCGTACTCTTAGCAGAATCTTCCTTATCGTCCTCGGATGATTCCAGACTCTTCTTCATCATATTATATTTTTCACATAAGGCATTCCAGATAACATCTTTAATAACCGCAGTATCATTCGTTAAAGGCAAATCGTTCTGGTTACCAATTACTGAACCATATCTGCCTTGATAGGATTCCATCTTACCAATCCGCATTGTAGGGGATAGCCTGCGCCATCCCGTCTCGTTTACAGTAGAATATCCCATATCACTATGGATTGAGATGCCCTTTTCCTGCAGCGCATTCAACGAGATGGAATTGACAGGAATTGAATCCTTCGAAAGATGGGAATAATAATAGTTTACCTCGCTTTTCAGCACTTTGAACAAGACATCCTCGTCAGATGTGTTATTGGCAAATGAAGCACTACCAATTGCAACAAAAAGCGCAATGCTAAGAAACTTTTTCATTGTTTTGTGTGTCTTTTCTTCTTGTTTTTGGATTTTCCTTCAACAAATATACCATATTCTTATTTTACCAAGCACAGTCAACTCCATTATTTAATAATTTTTAAGGAAAAGGAGGTGGAATAAAAAAGCTCTGCTATCCATCACGGACGGCAGACCTTACGCGCTTACATATAAGAAATGGTTTATCGATTAGTCCGTTTTGCCATAACCGTTCCAGATGTTACTGGTAACGGATGATGCCGTAGAGACAGACGGTGAACTGCTTGATACGATGGTCATGCTGGAACCCATGCTACTATTTGACGGCACCTTGAAGTAGTATTTAGTGGTGCTGCCACTTTTGAAGGAGTACCAACTGCCCTTACTATAGGAAGAAGACTTGGATGTTACCCCACTCAGGCTACTTCCATTCTCCAATCCGCCAATAGCCGCTACGTTGCCTCCCGTAATATAAAGCTTGAAGCCACCCTCAGTATTGGCATCGATGCCCACCTCTGGCTGTCTGCTTGCCACGGCAAAGATATTGCCACCCTTGATGTAGAAGTTGCCGTTAGCATCCAGTCCATCGTTACCGCTGCTGTTTCCCATCACATAGCCACCGCTGATGGTAAAGTCGCTGGCCGAGTTGATAGCATCGTCGCTTGATTCTGCATAGATATAGCCGTCGGTAATCTCGATAGTGCTCTTCGATTCTATAGCCTCGTGGCTCTTGGCAATGGCAATGATGGTGCCACCGTTTATGACGATACCACCAGAGTAGGTGTAGTTCTTGTTATTGTGACCACCGCCGCCACCAGGACCGCCTGGGCCGCCTGGGCCTTCAGGAACACCAGACTCATAGGCCTGTACAGATGCAACTTCCGTTCTGGTTCCAGCTTTGATAGCCTTTGCAGATGCCGAGTAGCTGCTATAGCTGTAATTAGAACCCGATGCCGTAGCGTTAATGGTACCACCATTGATGGTCAGCGTTCCGTCCGCCTTAATACCCTTGCCCCCCGTTCCGGAGCTCTTCAGCGTCAGAGTTCCACCGTTGATAGTCATGTCGCCGTCTGCATCCAGACCTGCACAACCCTTGGCATCCTTTTCTTCGCTGTCATAAGTGCCGTTGCCTGTGGTTGTAACATTTATCTCACCATTGCTGACCCTCATGTCACCTGCAGCCTTTACGCCTTTCGACGCAGCTGCCGTAGTGGTAACGGTCAGGGTGCCGCCTTCAAGATAGATATTGCCAGAGTCTTCATCGTCGTGTGCATCTGTCTCACCTGTAGAAGTGTCACCATCCAGATCGCATTGAATGCCGTCATCACCTACGCCCTTGATAGTTACTGTACCACTCTTCATCTGGAAGTATTCGTTACAGCTGATGCCATCGCCAACGGCCGACGTGATGTTCAGCGTCAGGTTCTTCAGGGTAATATAGTCCCCGCTTTTTATGCCGTGCTTGGTCTTGCCCACCACAGTGAGCGTGCCGTTACCCTGCAGTTGCAGCTGTCCTTTGCTGTAGAAGCAAGCCTTCTGTGATCCGTTGGCACCATCAGTCAGGGTGTTGCTGGTCTCCTTCTTTGCACTAATTTGGATGCGCTTACTGTTGGTGATGTTGATGGCTGCATCCGAACTGCAGGTCAGGTTCACGCCTGCCAGTAATACCGTACACTTGTACGAGCCAGAGAGGGCAAACTGTCCATTGGTGGTGGTACCACTAAGCTGATAGGTTATTTCGTCATTGTCTATAGCCTCGGTATTACTCTGGGCTATCGACACATAGGCCCCGCTGACAGTAGGTTCAACATACTGCGCTACGTTACCGGCTACGGTCACCGTTGCCGATGTGCCGCTGTAGGCAACCTGCACCAGATTGTCGGTGACTTCCGTATCATCCACCGTTATACTGCTGATGTCACTCAATGTAAATGCCTTGTTCAGTATGGTTAATGTGGTGCCGTCAGTATAGGTCATCTCGCCGCACCTTGATGCGGGGAACTGATAGGTAATATTACCTACATGCACGTTCAGCGTCTGTGCCGTTGCCGCAACCGTCAGCAACAGTACAGCCACAAGTGCGTATATCTTTTTATTTACCTGTGATAGAATCATAAACTTCATTTATGCGGATATTATAGCTGTTACAGATTAATTACGTTATTTTTGCAGCAAAGCTGGGCTTTTTTTCTGGAACAACACATAACCTTTTGGCAGAATGATTTGGCAAACAGTCGGATGAAAAGGAAATTTTGCCATAATTTCACATATTTTACGGGTATTTTTGTTACGTTTGCACCGAAAACCATAAAATTATGGACACCAAGATCAACACGAACGTCCCCAATCAATATCTGTTCCACCAGATTCGCGAACTCATAGAGGAACGCGGCGTGATGATAATTGATTACACAAGCAAAATGATTGCCAATAAAGAGGCCTACATCTCGCCTTATTCCGTAATAGCGCTTTGTGAAAAGGGGTACACCAAGAGCGAATACGACATGAAGCCCGTAGAGTTTCATGCACACGACATCTCTGTGATGCGTCCTGGGCATGTGATAAAAAACATCTTCACATCTGCCGACTATTCGGCTCAACTGATAATTACCTCGGCATCCTGCCTCAACAGAATGCGGCAACAATATCTTAACCATCACCTTGCCACCCAGAAATACTTTGATATGCACCCCTGCCAGCATCTCAGCGAGGAGCAACACCTTCAGGTGTGCAATGCCTTCAGCCTCTTACGTGCGGCTTGCAACGCAGAGGGTATCTACAAGGAAGAACTGATTTACAGCGCGTTTCATACCTTGATGGTATTACTCAGTACATACCGCAACGAGTTGGACGAAAGCCTGTACGCTACCAGTCGTCAGTTGTCGCCTCAGTTCAACGATGCTGTCATCGAACACTACCGCCACTCGCGCGAAGTTGGTTTCTATGCCCGTATGTTTCACCTCTCGTCCAAATACTTCTCCACGCTTATCAAACAAGAGACAGGCATCAGCGCTGGTGAGTGGATAGACCACTACGTAGTGCTGCAGGCCAAGATGCTGCTCACCAGCCGGCGCGATCTCAGCATCCAGCAGGTAGCCTACCAGATGGGCTTTTCCGAACAAGCCTCCTTCAGTCGCTTCTTCAAAAAGAACACCGGGCTTTCACCAACAGAATTCAGGGAGAAATAAAGCAAACTCACAAACTCATAAACTCATAAACTTACAAACTCATAAACTCAAATAAAAGACGGGCATCTTTTCATCACGAAAAAATGCCCGCCGGACTAATCTTTAATCTCTCAAATTCTTTTTACCTAAAACTAACTAAACGAAATATCTTTGCATGAATGCTTTTCTATACCAACAAGTTCTGTGCCATCACGGCGCTTTCACTTTTTTGTCCATGCAAAGTTAAAGTATTTATTATTTGTCGCGACTTAAGACATATTATAGATTGTCATTTTGTTTAATTTTCTTGATTTATGTCAATCGGATAGGGATTTTCCCCCGACAAATTTAACCATCCAAGTCGTTTGGAGGGTATAATCGTATCTGTTTGAAGATAAATCAAGAAACATGTGAACACAAAATTGAATTTAGTTTTTTATTGCATCTTGTCCCGAAATTGTCTCTCCTCGACATAAAAAAGAATAAATTCTTTTGTTCTGCACTCGATTTTTCGTAATTTGAGGAGACCCACCTCGAAATTACTCACATTCGGAAATAAAAATAAAAATACTTTTATTTTGTATTACGCTCACTTATTCGTAATTTTGCCCCCGAAAATAAGGAATTCACTTAAATATAATATGGCAAAAGAGTACAATTTTAGAGAAATAGACCAGAAATGGCACCAGAAATGGGTGGCCAACAAGACGTACAAAGTGATTGAAGACGAGAGCCGTAAGAAGTTCTATGTACTGAACATGTTCCCCTATCCCAGCGGTGCAGGACTGCATGTTGGTCACCCCTTAGGTTATATAGCCAGCGATATATATGCCCGTTACAAGAGATTGCAGGGCTATAATGTGCTGAACCCCATGGGCTACGATGCCTACGGACTACCTGCCGAGCAGTATGCCATCAAGACAGGTCAGCACCCCGAGAAGACTACATTTGCCAACATTGACCGCTACCGCGAGCAGTTGGACAAGATAGGTTTCAGCTTCGACTGGGACCGCGAGGTACGCACCTGTACACCCGATTACTACAAGTGGACACAGTGGGCGTTCCAGAAGATGTTTAAGCACTTCTATGGCAGCCCCCTTCCAACCTCCCCAAAGGGAGAGGAAAGTCCCAAGGCACGACCTATCGAGGAGTTGATTGCTTACTTCGAGAAGAACGGAACAGCAGGACTCGATGCCTATGGCGTTGCCCAAAGCAATGAGCTATCTTTCACTGCTGAGGAGTGGAACAGCTGGGACGAGAAGAAGCAAAGCGATGTTTTGATGAACTATCGTCTGGCCTTCATGGGCGAGACTATGGTAAACTGGTGTCCTGCACTGGGTACCGTGTTGGCCAACGACGAGGTAGTAAATGGCGTGAGCGAACGTGGCGGCTACCCTGTGGAGCAGAAGAAGATGCGCCAGTGGTGTCTGCGTGTCAGCGCTTACAGCCAGCGTCTGTTGGACGGTCTGGAGACCATTCAGTGGAGTGAGAGCATCAAGGAGACACAGAAGAACTGGATTGGCCGCAGCGAAGGTACTGAGGTAAAAATTAAGGTCAGCCTCACCCCAACCCTCTCCCAAGGAGAGGGAGATTCTGTCACCCCTCCCTCGGAGGGGACGGGGGAGGCTGGGGATTTATCCTTCACCATCTTTACTACTCGTGCCGATACCATGTTCGGCGTGACATTCTTTGTACTGGCTCCTGAGAGCGAGTTGGTGGACAAGGTGACCACACCCGAGCAGCGTGCTGCCGTTGACGAATACATCAAGTACGTAAAGAGCCGTACAGAGCGCGAGCGTATGATTGACCATACCGTAACAGGCGTATTCAGCGGTGCTTACGGTATCAACCCCATTACAGGCGACAAGTGTCCCATCTACATAGCAGAATATGTGCTAGCTGGTTACGGAACAGGTGCCATTATGGCTGTGCCTGCTCACGACAGTCGCGACTATGCCTTCGCTAAGCACTTCAACTTGCCCATCATCCCCTTGGTTGAGGGTGCTGATGTAAGCGAGGAGAGCTACGATGCCAAGGAAGGTATTGTGATGAACTCACCCATCAGCCCAGACAAGAGTGTGAAGTATGATGGCGAGAGCCTGAACCTGAACGGTAAGACCATCAAGGAGGCTATTGCTGAGACCAAACGCTTTGTGAAGGCTCACAAGTTAGGACGCGTGAAGGTGAACTACCGTCTGCGTGACGCCATCTTCAGTCGTCAGCGCTACTGGGGCGAACCCTTCCCCGTATATTACAAGAACGGTATCCCTCAGATGATTCCCGAGGAGTGTCTGCCCATCGAGCTGCCACAGGTAGATAAGTTCCTGCCCACAGAGACTGGCGAGCCCCCATTGGGTAATGCCCAAATTTGGGCTTGGGACGAGAAGAAGAAGAGCGTGGTTGATTGTGCTGCAATCGACAACCAGACCGTCTTCCCCATCGAACTCTATACCATGCCCGGCTTTGCTGGTTCAAGCGCCTATTATCTGCGCTATATGGATCCCCACAACAGCGAGGCACTGGTAAGCGCCAAGGCTGCTTCTTACTGGCAGAACGTAGATTTGTACGTTGGAGGTTCAGAGCATGCTACAGGTCACCTTATCTATAGCCGTTTCTGGAACAAGTTCCTCTTTGACCTGGGTGTCAGCAAGAAGGAAGAACCCTTCCAGAAACTGATCAACCAGGGTATGATTCAGGGATGGTCCAGCTTTGTCTATCGCCTGAGGAATACCAACAAGTTTGTAAGCTTCGACCTCCTGGAGGAGAAGTACGATGATGCAAAGAAGAAGAACCTGTATTTCTATCATGGTACTGAGGCAGACCCCGTATATGCTGATATCAGCATGGTAAACGGCAATGTGCTGGACGTAGAGAAGATTCGCCAATGGACACCCGAGTTCCGCGATGGAGAATTCATCCTGAACGCAAACGGTCAGTATATTGTCAGTCAGGCTATCGAGAAGATGTCCAAATCGAAGTACAACGTAGTCAACCCCGATGACATCTGCGAGAACTATGGTGCCGACACCCTGCGTCTGTACGAGATGTTCCTGGGTCCCATCGAACAGTCTAAGCCTTGGGACGTAGCCGGTATCGACGGTTGCTTCCGCTTCCTGAAGAAGTTCTGGGGATTAGCTCAGAATATCCTGAACAACCCGAATAACCAGGGCACTCCAAGCCCTGAGGAGATGAAGGCCTTGCACAAGCTTATCAAGAAGGTGACAGCCGACATAGAGGAGTTCTCATACAACACCAGCATCTCTGCCTTCATGGTAGCTGTGAACGAGTTGTCGCAGTTGAAGTGCGCAAACCGTACTGTACTGGAGCAGTTGGTTGTGCTGATAGCTCCCTTCGCTCCCCATATTGCAGAAGAGTTGTGGGAGGCTTTAGGCAACAGCACCAGCGTTTGCGACGCCCACTGGCCCGAGTTCGACGAGAAATACCTGGTGGAGAGCAGCGTGAAGTTGGGTGTTCAGTTCAATGGTAAGGTTCGCTTTGCTATGGACTTCCCTGCTGATGCCACACCCGACCAGATGGTACAGATGGCTACATCTGCCCCCGATGCTCAGAAGCACCTCGAGGGTATGCAGATTGTTAAGACCATTGCCATCCCTGGCCGTATCGTAAATATCGTGGTTAAGCCAGCTTGAGGTGAGGGAATTCATAATTCTCAATTCATAATTCATAATTGAGGGAGTAGCAAACAAAACTCATCAACTCAAGAACTAATAAAACATGGGACAAAAACTGAAGTTGAGACGTATCTGGGAGTTCATCGTTGACTTCCTGGCAATAAACACAGGAATGGCTGTCTATGCTTTGGGCTGGGCTGCCTTCCTGCTACCCTACCACATCACAACGGGTGGTATGACGGGTATGTTTGCCATCCTGTACTACGTTACAGGCTTCCCCGTGCAGTATGCCATATTGATTGCTAATAGCGTGCTACTGTTATTTGCCCTATGGCTTTTGGGGTGGAAGTTCACCATCAAGACAGCCTATGCCGTACTGGCTCTTTCAACCTACTTGGAACTGGGACAGAAAATGATGACGGACGATGGTGGCGCCTTGATGCAGATCTTAGGCGAAGGTCAGGATTCCATGGCCTGCGTCTTAGGTGCCATCCTGAACGGATTGGGCATCGGTATTGTCTTTCTGTCGGGCGGAAGTACAGGCGGATGGGATATCATAGCCGCTCTGGTGAACAAATACCGCAACATATCCTTCGGTCGGGCCCTTCTTATCTTGGACTTCCTGGTCATTGCATCCTGTTGGCCCATCTTCCACGATGTCAGGATGGTGGTCTTCGGCTACGTGACGTTAGTTGTCTATACCTATGCGTTGGATATGCTCATCAACAGCGCCCGCCAGGACATTCAGTTTATTATCTTCACTCACAAACCTAATGAAATAAGTCAGCGCATTATCACAGAGACGTGCCATAGCGTAACGTCAATGGATGGCGAGGGCTTCTACAGCCATCAGGAGATAAAAGTCCTGATTACCATCGTCCACAAAAGAGAATCTGTAAAAATCCTCAGGATGATACAGGAGACAGACCCTGCCGCCTTTGTCTCACAGAGTAGAGCGGAGGGTGTATATGGTAACGGATTTAAATCTATCAGAGCATGACAGTAAAACTGACTAAAGCAGCTATATGGGACATGTGCAAGAACTATCTGCTCTTGCTCTTAGGTATTGTTATATACGTAATAAGCTATGTCTATTTCCTGCTTCCATACCAGCTTATCAGCGGTGGTATGAATGGTATCTCCACACTTATCTATTATACCTTAGGCTTCCATCCCAGTATAACCTATCTGGTGATGAATGTCTTCCTGATATTGATCGGTGCCAAGATAATGGGCTGGAGGTACAGCGTGAAAACGGTTATAGCCATTGCCATAATCTCCTTCCTGATAAATATCTTTCAGGCAGGTATAACCACCATTGATGCACAAGGAAAAGAACACCTGCTGCACATAGTGGGTGACCAGAAGTTCATGGCTTGTGTGATAGGCGCTCTCATGGAGGGTTTGGGGCTGGCACTTGTATTCCTTTCTGGTGGTAGCACGGGAGGTATAGACATCATCGCCAGCAGTATCAACAAGTACTGGAACATATCACTGGGCCGACTGATGCTCTGCATAGACCTTGCCATCATCGGCAGCAGCTACTTTATCTTCCACAATCTGGAGACTATGGTGGTGGGCTACCTGACGATGCTTATGTCTATGTTCTTCTTGGACTATGTAACCAACGGTCTCAGACAGAGCGTACAGTTTATCATCGTCAGTGACAAATACGACGAGATTGCCACTCAGGTGAACCAGAAGATGGAACGCGGTGTGACCGTCTTGTACGGTGAAGGTTTCTACAGCAAGGAGAAGCGACAGGTTCTGCTTATCCTGGCCAAGAAATACGAAAGTCGCGCCCTATTTGCACTTATCAGGCAGATAGACCCACGGGCCTTTGTGTCGATGGGTAATGTGGAAGGTGTATTTGGCGAAGGCTTTGATAAGATTAAGAGATGAGGGGGAAAGTTTAGAGTTTAGAGTTTAGAGATTAGAGATAGATAATGAGAGAAATAATAATGGCAACCAACAATGCCCATAAGTTGGAGGAGGTAAGACAGATATTGGGCGGCGAATTCCTGGTAAAGGGATTGGCGGAGATTGGTTGTCACGAGGATATACCGGAAACAGCCGACACATTGGAAGGTAATGCCCTCCAGAAGGTTCGCTATGTTCACGAACACTACGGAGTAGATTGCTTTGCCGATGATACGGGGTTGGAGGTAACAGCCCTCGAAGGGGCACCCGGCGTTTATACCGCACGCTTTGGTGCCATGAATGGGTATGGCGAAAGTCATGATGCCAAAGCAAATATCCAGTGCCTGCTGGACAAGCTGGAAGAGGCCGAAGACCGAAGTGCCCGCTTCCGTACCGTTGTGGCACTGGTAATGAATGGAGAAGAGCATCTCTTCGAAGGAATAGTAGAAGGAGAAATCCTGATGCAGGAAGTTGGGGAAGGTGGCTTTGGCTACGACCCTGTCTTTGCCCCCATAGAGGGAAACGGACTGGCCTTTGCTCAGATGGCAGCCGAAGAGAAGAATGCCATCAGCCACAGGGGAAGAGCCATCGCAAAACTTGTTGAATTTTTGAAGAATAATTAATCATAAAGCATTACTCGTATGAAGAAGTCATCATTTCTGGCAGTATTGTTGATGTTTGCTGTTAGCACTTGCCTGCAGGCAGCTCAGATAGGTTCTTGGAATGTTTACCTCAGTTACCACAATGCAACAAAGAATGTGGCAGCAGGCAAAACCATCTACACGGTGGCAAATGGTGACCTTTATTCATATAATACGGAGGATAGCGAGGTCAGGACCTACGACAATCTGAATATTCTGAACGATGTGGACATTGCTGACATCGGCTACAGTCAGGAAGCCAAGAAGATTATCCTTATCTATTCCAACTGCAACATAGACCTGCTGGATGCTAATGACAACGTCCAGAACCTTTCGGCACTGAAGGAGAAATCCATCTCGGGAAAGGAAATCAGCAATCTATACATCTATGGTTCGATGGCTTACCTGTCAACAGGTTTCGGACTGATAGAGGTAGATATGAAGGAGGGTGTTTTCAGAAATACTTACAGATTAGGCCTTGAAGGAACATGTGTTGCTGCTAACGAGAACAATGTCTTCCTTGGCACAACATCAGGCTTGTATGTATGCTCTAAGCAGGAAAACATGCAGTTACAGTCAAACTGGAAGAAACATCAGGGAAGTACAGACTGGAGCAAACTGCTTTTCTACAAGGACCAACTGCTGGGTGTGCGCAAGGACAGCCTTTTTGTGATAGATACCCAACGCGCTAATACCGCTAATAGAATCAATGGCAGCGCAGTAACATTCATTCGGGAAACAAACGACCAACTTTTCTGGGGGGACACCAAAAATATCTGCTACGGATCAGACATAAATAATTTTACCATCATTAAGGAGAACAATACCTGGAAGGACATTGCCTATCAGGGTGGCACCTATTGGGTAAGCAATCAGTACCAAGGACTGCAGGGCTATAAGATTACAGGCAACCAGGTACAGATGACCACATCCTCTGTGATACCCGACAGCCCGATACGTAACCTTTCCTATAGACTGAACTGGGTAGGAAACCGTCTATTGGTAGCTGGCGGTATCAATACCGTTGCCGGTTATTTCAACACCCCGACAGCCATGTATATGGAGGACAACCAGTGGACAAACTTCGAGGAGATGACCGAGCGCCCCGAGAAGTACAAGAGTCTGAGACTGGCTAACACCACCGACTTGGTCCAGGACCCCACCGACCCGACACATCATTACGCTTCTCTCTTTAGAAGCGGACTCTTCGAATACAAGGATGGTAAGTTTACGAAATTCCACAATGCAGACAACAGCCCCTTGCAAAGTATCCTGTCCAAGAGCATCAGTACATATTATAACTATGTATCATGCGCAGGATTAAAGTTCGACCCAGATGGCAACCTCTGGATGCTTTGTTCACAAACAGATACCGTTGTGCGTATTCTAAGACCCGACGGCAAGTGGAACGCTTTGTATTACGAGCCCATCCAAATGGCCTCACTTTGCGACAACATCCTTATTCATAGCACAGGAATGGTATTCGTGACAAGCAGACGTCTGGATCAGAGGGGTATATTCTGCATTGACACCAAAGGTACCCTTGCAAACACCAAAGACGACAAGTATATCCTGCACAAGCAAATCATAAACCAAGACGAGACAGTTTATGCCCCCGATGAATTCTACGGAATATGCGAGGACCTGGATGGCAGAGTCTGGTTTGGTACCACATTGGGATTGTTCGTGATTGACAACCCAGAGCAAGTCTTCGATAAGGATTTCCGTATCACACAGGTCAAGGTGAACCGTAACGACGGAAGTGGACTGGCAGACTATCTGCTGAGCGGTCTGCCCGTAACATGTATCGCAGTTGACGGTGCCAACAGAAAGTGGGTAGGAACGCAGAATAATGGTATATTCCTAATCTCTGCCGACGGACAGGAAACCATCCATCATTTCACAACGGAAGACTCTCCCCTGCCAAGTGATGCCATTCAGGATATTGCTGTTAACTCCATTACCGGCGAAGTGGCCATTGGTACAGAGAAAGGTTTGTGCAGCTATATGAGCGATGCCATAGATGCAGCCGAAGATTTGGTAAAGGATAACGTGTTGGTTTATCCTAACCCCGTAAAATCGGAATACACAGGTCCTATCACCATAACAGGCATGACGATGGATGCCGAGGTTAAGATTCTGAGCACAAACGGCCAGTTGGTTTGGAAAGGTGTCTCTACAGGCGGACTTGTCACCTGGAATGGTTGTAACCTGAGCGGTAAGCGTGTATCCTCTGGCGTTTACCATGTGGTAGCAAACGACAATGCGGGCAACAAAGCTATTGTCACCCGCATCGTTGTTATCAAATAGACCCCTCTCCAACTCCCCCGAGGGGGGGGAGATTAATCCATGATTAGAATCTGTATCCTACAGTAATACTGAAGTTAAAGTTCTTAACTTTGGGAAGACGCTCTCCAGGATGTGCATTGGCGTAGTCATCACGCAAACTGGTGCGATAAATATCGGCTAATCCCCAATCTGCTCCAATCAACAGGTTGTAACGCTGATTGTATTCTGCACCAATGCGGAAGCCTATACCTGCATCCCAACGCTGATATGTCAGTCTAACTGGGTTATTGATGGGATCATAATCATAATTCTTAAAGGCATTATAAGAGAACTCTTCTTCAGCTTCTCTTGCGTCGCTTCCATCAGCATCAATGCTACATTTGTGGCGTCCGCCTACACCAACGGCAAAATAAGGACCAAGTTCTGCATATACCCCGACTTCCTCAGAAAAGTTATAGTGGAAACCTACGCGAATGGGTACCTCAATGTAATGTAAGGCATATTTCCAAGAAGCTTCTTCATTTATGCCATTCACAAATATTGAACCTTTACCTCCCTTCATAGTCCAATCGATTCCTGCGGTCAGATACGTTCCGTGGGCTTTGGGAAGAACATAATCAGCACGGATACCTAACATAGCACCAGCTTTTGCTTTATCCTCCACCTGATTATTCTGAAGTTTAGAAACATTCATTCCAAAGATTCCCATAAAGCTAAGGCCTTCTGCAGGCTCATTCTCAAATGCCATTGCGTTGCCTGTACTCATAGCCAAGGCAATGATAAGATAAAAGAATTTCTTCATGTTGTACATCAATTATATTGTTAATATTATATGTATCTGTTCTTATTGGCATAGCGCATCGCAGACTTCATCCTGAAAGTCTCTGCCCAACCTGCAAGGACTTATGCCCTGGTTGATGATACAGAAAGACAGGACGTGCCCGTTGCGAGCCGTAAGGTAACCGGCCAGCGAGGAGATACCATCCAGCGTACCCGTCTTGGCATGTACGTTACCATAGGCCGGAGTATCCTGCATACGCTTGCTTAATGTGCCGTCAACACCTGCTATAGGGAGGGCAGGATAAAGGTGACTGAATATCTCCGGCTTACTGAAGGCATAGTTCAGGAAACGGACAAGTAACTCAGGCGACACGTAATTATACAAGGAAAGTCCGCTACCATCGGCAATCTGATACGGGTCGGTATCCAACCCCATTCCCTCAATCAAATCATAGATAAGCTTGGCTGCTTGTTTCCTTCCCGCTTTCTTCTGGCCGGAATAAGCTGCCAACTGATAGAATAGGCATTCGGCATAGATGTTCTGACTGTTCTTAAGTATAGGTTGCAGCACCTCGTCTATGGTATGCATAATGCAGCAGACCGACTTGCTGTCTGCTGTTGCTTGCTGTTGCCTGATGGCAATTTTGTTACGTTTAACCCCTGCCTTAGCGAGTGCCTTTCCCCATTCGCTGTTGAAGTTGTCCTTGGCGTTAACCATCAGGGCAGAGAGGGGTCCATAGTTATCGTCCCAACACCATCCCCATCCATAAGGAAGGTCGTCCTTCATGCTAAGGTCAATATACATATTTCCGCTTATGCTGCTGATGCCTGCTTGGCGCAGAGCCCCAGCCATGCTGTTCAGGTCTGCAGGAGATAGCAACGGGTCCATACCTCCCACAACGTACACATCGCCTTGCAGCGTTCCGTTGGCAACGGTTCCGCTAATCCTAACATCCGTGCGGAAGTTATAATCCCCTCCCAAATAATGAAGGCTGCTAATGCTGGTAATAAGTTTCTCTGTGGAGGCAGGTCGCATACGCTGGGTTGCATTGAAGGAATAAAGGGGAATGTTCTCTGTAAGGTCAAAGACATAAAGGCCCAGCTGTGTAGTCTCGAAAAGAGGCTGCTGGCAGAGCGAATCTAATCTGGCCTGTATAGTATCCTTCCAGGTAGCAGGCTGAGCTACCACTTGCGGGGCAACAACAGGAGTGTTAAACTCCCCCCCTGCGTTCTCCGTTATGTGAATAGGATTGTTGATCTGAACAGAGCGTCGGGTACCACAACTGCACAGAAGAAACAGAAATGCTATTATATAGATGTTCCTTTTCATCTAAACTTTAGACTTTAGACCTTAGATTTTAGACACTCTTCACTTTTCTATCGCAAAGTTAAAGAAAAAAACCGGAAAACATACAAGTAAACAACTTTTTGAGTATTTTTGCACCGGAAATAGCTTAAAATAAAGCAAATTATCATGATAAGGAAATTTGAATTTCTGATAATTGGAAGTGGTGTTGCAGGAATGAGCTATGCGCTGAAGGTTGCCAATGCAGGAAAAGGAAAGGTAGCCTTGGTTTGCAAGACCACTCTGGAAGAAGCAAATACAGCGAAAGCTCAGGGAGGCATCGCCTCTGTCACCAATCTGTTGGTGGACAATTTCGAGAAGCACATCGAGGACACCATGATAGCAGGAGACTATATCAGCGACCCTGCTGCCGTGGAACAAGTAGTAAAGAACGGCCCTCAAGGAATCAAGGATCTGCTGAAATGGGGCGTACATTTCGACAAGAACGAGAAAGGCGAGTTCGACCTACACCGCGAGGGCGGACATTCTGAGTTCCGTATCCTGCATCATGCCGATGATACGGGTGCCGAGATTCAGCGAGGTCTTATGGAGGCTGTTCGCAGCAACCCCAACATAGAGATTCTGGAGAATCACTTTGCCGTCGAGATTATCACCCAGCATCATCTGGGTATCCGTGTAACCCGCAGAACTCCGGATATAGAATGCTATGGTGCATATATCCTGAACCCCGAAACGGGAAAGATAGACACCTACCTGTCTAAGGTTACCCTTATGGCAACAGGTGGTACAGGAGCCATCTATGCCACCACCTCTAATCCCAATATTGCCACGGGCGACGGCATTGCTATGGTCTATCGTGCTAAGGGCAAGGTGAAGGACATGGAGTTTGTTCAGTTCCACCCTACCGTACTTTACAATCCCAACGAAACACATCCTGCTTACCTCATTACAGAGGCTATGCGTGGTTACGGAGGCATCCTACGATTGCCAAATGGCGAGGAGTTCATGCAGAAATATGACGAACGTCTGAGTCTGGCTCCACGTGACATCGTTGCCAGAGCTATTGACCATGAAATGAAGATTCATGGTTTGGATCACGTTTGCCTGGATGTCACTCACAAAGACCCGGAAGAGACCAAACATCACTTCCCCAACATCTATGCCAAGTGCCTGAGCATAGGAATAGACATCACCAAACAGTACATTCCTGTGGCTCCTAGTGCCCATTATATGTGTGGTGGTATCAAGGTTGACTTGGACGGACAGAGCAGCATCAAGCGCCTGTATGCCGTAGGAGAATGCTCTTGCACAGGTCTGCATGGCGGAAATCGTTTGGCCAGCAACTCACTCATAGAGGCCGTTGTATATGCCGATGCTGCCGCCAAGCACTCACTCGAGAATATAGACAGCTACGACTTCAACGAGAAAGTGCCTGAATGGAATGATGAGGGGACAATGACCAACGAGGAGAAAGTCCTCATCGCCCAGGACATCAAGGAGGTAAATCAGATTATGAGCACCTATGTTGGTATCGTACGCAGCGACCTTCGTCTGCATCGTGCCTGGGAGCGCCTAGATCTGTTATACGAAGAGACAGAGCATCTGTTCAAGCGTGTTAAGCCTACAAAGGATATTTGCGAGCTCCGCAATATGATAAATGTGGGTTACCTGATAACCCGTCAGGCTATAGAGCGCAAGGAGAGTCGTGGCTTGCATTATACCATCGACTACCCCAAGCACGCATTGGACAAGGCTTAAAGTGAAGAATGAAGAATGAAGGCTGCGATTGAGCGAGAGCAATGATAAGTTTGCTTAAGCATTGCCGAGCGTGAGCAGGCTCGGCCGCAGGTCAAGAGTGAAGAATGAAGAGTGAAGAATGAGAGTTACCAACTCTTCAACTGTCAACTATCAACTGTCAACTAACCAAAAGTGAAAAAAAGCATCTTTGGAATCCTTATCATGATGGAGAGCCTATTCTTAGGAATCTCTCTCCTTGTGGCATGTATTCATGGTGAGGCGTGCTGGAAGGTGTTTCTTGAGACGGCATCATTTTCTTTTGCTTTAGGCTTCATTTTCAAATATTTGGGTGAACGTGAGAAGGCGGCCCGTTTTACTCGCTCAGACAGTTACCTTGTTGTGGCCCTTTCCTGGGTCATCTTTTCCCTGATAGGAATGATTCCTTTCCTTGTGATTGCAAAGATGGACTTGGCCAGTGCCTTCTTCGAGACAATGAGCGGTTTCACCACAACGGGAGCTACATGTATCAGCGATATAGACTCCCTACCCCGTTCTCTGCTCTTCTGGCGAGCCATCACACAATGGATAGGCGGTTTGGGTATCGTTGTATTCTCCTTTGCCCTGATACCCGTATATGAATTCAGAAACAGCAATATCTATTCTGCCGAGGTAACGGGACTGAGTCTGGATAAGCTACGTCCTAAGATTGGCGCTACAGCCCGTCGTATGCTGCTTATCTACATGTTCCTGACATTCCTCTGTGCTTTCCTGTATTGGATTGGGCCGATGGATCTATACGATGCCTTTTGTCATTCGTTCACTACCATTGCCACGGGCGGTTTCAGTACACATACCAAGAGTATAGCCTTTTTCCACAGCTCATACATAGAGTATGTAGCCTGCATCTTTATGTTGGCTAGTAGTGTCAACTTCTCGCTCTATTATTACCTCAGCATCAAAAGGAGCAACACACTCTTTAAGAACGAGGAATTCAGGGCCTTCTTTTCCATCATAGCAATTGCTGTGGTAGGCTTCATGCTACTATTCTACTTTGCACCCGTACCTACAACGGCTGAGGGCACGCTGCCAGTAGGATTGGAAGAGACCTTCCGCTCTGCGTTGTTCCATGTAAGCAGCGTTATGACCAGTACAGGATTTGCTGCCCAGAAGTTCGATTATGTCGCGTGGGGTGCGTCCTTCTGGATGCCAACCGTAGTCATTATGGCCATAGGAGCCTGTGCAGGCAGTACAGCCGGCGGTATAAAGGTAATACGCGTGCTGATATGCGTCAAGAGCGTCCTGAAGGAGTTTGTCCTTCAACTACATCCCAGAGCCGTGATAGGCGTCAGAATCAGCGGACGTATTGTTCCTGACGAGAGAGTGAGACGAGCCCTGGCTTTTGTCTTCCTTTATTTTATTCTGGTGGTAATCGCCATGCTTTGTTACAGCCTGTTGGGTGCCGATGTTGATACCGCTTTGGGTAGCAGTATCAGTATGCTCAGCAATGTTGGTCCTGCCACAGGAGCCACAGGTCCTGCCAGCAACTTTGCCAATGTTCCTGCTGCCGGCAAATGGCTGATGAGCGCCTACATGTTAATAGGCCGTCTGGAGATCTTCACCATCCTCTTTCTTTTCATGCCCAGCTTCTGGAAAGAAAGGAAGTAATATGAACATACTTAGCCATAGAGCAGGCAGGTTGCTGCCTCGTTGCAGCCATACTGCTGCCATACTCAATGAGTAAGGCTAGAGTATGGCTAGAGTATGAGTGCAGTATGGCTAGAGTATGCGAAGTCACGGGTTTCGGGTTTCAAGTTTCAGGCTTCAAGTTTCAGGTGTAGTTCGCTGATTTAGGTTGTCAGTTTTTACGCCTTACGACTAAAGCAAGTTGACAGGTTAATTTGATACCCAAAAGAGTGAAGGCTGAATGCGGATAGTTTGCACGCTGAATTCGATGGGTTTGCACGCTGAATTCAATGGGTTTGGAGGCTGAATTCTTTTTAGCTTGTTTTTGAGCAAAAATCAACTTGATTTTGGACAAGAATCAAGTTAAATAATTTATTTTGTAAGTTAAATAATTTTGCCGTTGTCTCCTAAATAATTTTGCAATAAGTACAAAAGTGCCACAAGCCTCGTTTTTCCGGTTGAGCCGGCTCGATTGATCAGTTGAGCCGGCTCATTCGATCGTTTGAGCCGGCTCAACTTTTTGGGGATATTTCAACAAAATTAGATATAGATGTGCGTTTTGGACTAGAAAAAGTAACTTATTAAGAAGGGGATTCTTCCTTTTTTAACAAAATAGGCTGACCGATATTTCTTCGGCCAGCCATTTCTTCATATCAAGATAGTGAGGTTACTTTACGGTATGGAAAGGATTACTGTTGCTTATCAGAATCAGAGTACCTTATATTCTTCTCGTATTCGTCTTTCTTGTTCCTAGTAGCCACCCATTTGCGATAAAGCTTTTTCTTACGTATTTCGTCCCATGAGTACTTCCTCGCATCACTCCATTTGATAAGGAAGAAATAAGCGGTATCAGTCTTGCGGAGCTTATAATAATTTGTCCAACAAGTAGAGTCTGGAAATATAGCTTCATTATTATGGATGTTTAAGCCATTCACTTCAAGTAACACATAATCATCCATACATCTTGATTGTGAGTAAAGAGGAAACGCTCTATCGTATATACTATCAATATCATTACAATGAGACGGGCATATAAATAGGGTATCGTTTGTACAGTTTACAAAAAAATCGTTTCTTACATAGTCCATTACGCAAGGGTCTTTTGCTAAGTCTATTACGATATAGTCTCTTGCAGAGTCCATTACGATAGAGTTTCTTACTTTGTCTCTTACGCAAGAAGAGAATAGACAAATGAAAACTATAACTGCACCCAATATACTGATTTTTCTTTTATTTGTATTCATGATGATTTGGTTTTATTTCTTGCTATTAAACAGACTATAGGTAATGTCTCTGATATCTCAAATTTGAAAAAACGAATAATCGCCATATTGCAGCTTAAGCGCATCAAATTTTAGCTTTATCCTCGTCCCAGGATTTATCACATGACATATGGTGTCATAAAAATATACAGAACCACTTTTGCTGATTATTTTAAATCTATGCTCAGAATAACTCATTATAACTGATTTAAGCGTTTCATGTTCAAATTATAAATATACGGCTTCAAATATACCACTTTCTTACTTTATTCTTCTAATAAAAGACGAAAAAAAGTAACAAAGAAAGAGAAAATGTTGTTTTTCCTATTAAGCCAAGAAAAACAAACTCCTAGGTTAAACTTTACTACATTGGAAAGATTATTCTTGGTATTCTTCAGCAAATTTATTCACTTCCTAGATTGCCAAATCTTCTCAACTCCACCGTTGATGCAGGTTCTTTCACTTATTATTTCTTGCTATTAAACAGACTGTCGGTAATTATATATTCATATTCATATTTGGACCCCGTCCTCTTGCTAAACACCTTAACAACTTCTTCTGGTCCCTCTAGACAAACAGATTTTGCTGGGGTCTCAAATATAATAAAAGGAATCTGCTTACTTAACCCTTCTATTGTCCTTTTACAATTTATAGCGGGAATGCCAATTCTCTTTCCTTCGCCGGCTTTTATCTCAAACCTAATTGTATCATAGCATACAGGCCGTTTTTGAATCATCAGACCTGCATGAGAGTAACCTATTTGGACTGGCGTAGATGATTGATTAACTAAATACACGTAGACTCGAGGAAAAGAGCATGAGGCTAATAACAGGCATATAGAGATTATGAATATACTATACTTTGATGTGTTCAACATTAGCATTGTCATTTATATATATTTCAATTATTCGACACAAATTTACAATATTTCTCTTAATATTCAAAAAAGAATCTTTTTTATAACGCAAAATGCAGCATAAAAACTATTAATAATATTAAACGTTGTTAAAAATATAGCCACATTAACTATCTCCGAGTTAAAAGTTTCTCCATTTATCTTCATTCTTATATGCATCTCTTTCAAGAGGACCTTTACCAAAGCCATATTTCATATATTGAAGAAAAAGTGTTCCGTAAAAACGTGCGACTCCTAAATGATTTATTTGTTGAAGATGTATATTCTCGTGGTATCGCGTATCCATGATTGATTCATAGTCTTCTCCCTTTTCAACAGTAAAAAGATTTCTGCCAAGAGTTAAACCGGAGCCACCTCGATTCAATTTATGCATCATATAACCAGCAATACCGCCTTTCCTATAGGCACCCTTTGCGGGAAAAGGAACTGGCTCATTTTTATCAGTTAAAGGCTGATACTGTGCTCCGAATATGGCATTATGCATTGCTGTCCTTATACCACCACTTATTGCACCGCCTGCCGCTCCTTTCAAAACCAAGGAGGGATCGTCATGTACCATTGCATTAATAGTTCCGGATGCAAAACCTGTAATAGCACCTCTAACCGTGTTGAATGTAATCTCAGATAAAGCATTTACAAAGGGATTTGATCCAGAGGGAGAGAAAGTAGGCAAAGATGAATTAACAGCGGCACCTACAACTATACCAGGAATATCCGCAAATGATATCTTTTCCCCATAAATAGCGCTTGTTATAAAATAATTCGATGTACTTGATAGCAACCCATATGCAAGTTGGTTTCCGACAGACGGCCCCAACAGAACGCCAAAGCCTGCACTTAGCCCAGCTGATACCGCAGACACCCCCATAGATTTAAAGAAGTCGCCCACATTCCATTCCCCTGTAATAGCAGCGGATATTGAATATGTAGCTCCTCCAAGTAAAGCTTCTGCACCAATAGCCGCCACAAGCCACCAAAACTCTCCGTTCCTGTCTATATACTTATAGGGGTTATTCCTTGCATAGATATATGGGTTATAGTCAAGAGGACCGCCCTCGCTGTTAAGTAGCGGGTCAGGACTTACGAAACGACCAAGGTAAGGGCTATACAAACGGGCGTTAGCATTTATGAGCCCAAACATCCACAGGTCTTCATGTCCTGTATAGGTTCTGTAGAAAGGGCCATACCCCGGTTCCTCGCCAGGCTGATAGAAAACCGTACTTTCACCTATGTAAGTTCTGACGCCCCAAGGAGAATAGGAATTCTGATAGCAAACCCCATCGGAATTTTCATAATGTATGGCACTGCCTATATTATCCCTAGATATATGGTATATGTTTGAGAACTCGTTCTCGTCAATTACCATGACGGCAGGGGATGTATACGAGTCACCCCCGGCATAATATAGATGACTTGTATGTCCAAGAGAGTCTACTGTTACCTCTGCATTTGCGTCCAAATAGAATCTTGTAAAGAGTAAATTATATCTTCCATGTTCTTTTACATAAACCTTCATCATGTAACGGTCTCCAGCCCCGTCATAATAGAGATCCGCTTTGTAATGCTCATTCTCAATACTCATCGGCCGTTCTATTGCCTTGCAGTAGCTGATTCGAAGACTATCGTCAGGAAAATAGCCACTACTAGCAGACATATCTGTCACACGGAATCCATCATACGAGAGGTTACCGACTATCGGTTGACTTGTTATGTTCCCCTTGTTGTCATAGGTATATGAATAGTTTTCCCACCCAATCAGCCGATTCATGTTATCATACGAAAAATGAGTATTATTTTTGGCACTCATATTCCCCGTCTGTATATTGTAAGTATAAGACTCACTTATCGAGAATCTCCCTAAACGGCTCATTGAGAGCATATTTCCGTAATCATCAAACGAGTGGCTTGTTGTACCAATGAAATCGCCCTCTCCTTTCGGATGCCCCCATTTGTCTTGATTGGTCAGTTCCCAAACAAGCGTATCATTCAGCACATCCGAAATCCTATAGCCATTCTGATAGGAATATTGTTCTGTTATACATGTAGGGATACTTCCAAAATAGCTGACCGTATTACTAATCAAACTTCCTGATGAATATTGGATGTCAACATCAATATATTCCAGTTGATCATTACCTATGCCGTTATGTTTATGCGTCAGTCTTCCATATTGGTCATAGCTATAGGTATAATAGTATCCCTCACCCTGCTCTCTGGTCAGGCGGTATTTACTGTCATACGTATAGGTCACGGTGTGGGAAGGCACATTGGGGTCTGACCACGTCTTACTTCTGAGTATGCCGTACTTGTCATAGTTGGTTTCCACATAGCTCCCACCAATGGTTGTTCTGAACGGATAACCATTTACATCATAGGAGTACTCCTTGACAACACCGTTCACGTCAGTTGTTTGGATAAGTCTGCCGAAGGTGTCGTATTCATAATGTTGTTCGTGTTCTTCGTAGTCTGATCCGCCGCCAACATGTACGATTGCTATGTAGTTCAGGGCTTTGTCAACATTATAGAAGTATTCTGCAACCCCGCCATTCTCATCCTCTACTAAATGAACCTTGTCTGGTGAATAGTAGTTTATTTCGGTAGTAACTCCGTCTATACAACTTACAACCTGAGTAGGAACATACGTCCAGGTACTTGTCTTGCCGTTGGAATCCACGGCGCTTGTCTTCCGGAATGAAGCATCATAGGTGTAAGTAGTACCTTCCTGTGTTGTCTCTGTTCTCTTGTGAGGGAATGAGACAAAGCCGAGCTGTCCATTAGGCAAGTAGTGATAATCGGTGTACATTAGCGTTCCGTCAGCAAGAGGCGCAGCCTCTGCAATCTTTCTTTCCCAGGCATCATAATAGGTAGTTACAGGCGTTTTGCCGGTTACAGCTTCCTTGACGTAATAAACTCCGCCACCATAGCTGGAAAGTGCTCTTATAGTCTGGCAAGTTTCAATTGTAGTTTTCCGCGTTGTCTCTCTAAGAAAGCCGTCGTATGTATATCGGGTTGTCACCGCATCAAAATCGCGAACAGATGACAAGGTGCCGTATGATGAGCTATAGGTGTATCTCCTATACAACCCCTTAGGATCATATTCCTTGGACAGTTGTCCCTTATCATTGTATTCGTATCTTGTAACAAGGGTGTCCGTAGAATTGTATGCTACGGTATAATGCTGAGTCACCTGGCCATACTCATTATAGGAATATCCGTCTGTGCTGACAGGCAGGTCGTTTCTGCTTCTTGTTTCCTTAAGAACAAGGCCTGTGGCGGGATCTCTTTCATAAATTATGTTCTCGTAGATATTGTCTCCCTCAACTGCCCAAATCGCTGACTTGGTGATTGCAACCTCTTGGGGAAGTCCTTTTAGATATACGTTATTGAGCGGGCTTTCCCAGTATGTGATTTCTTGTTCATTGTTAACTAAACCGTCGTCCGACAACTGGTAAAGTGGGAAGCCGTTATCAAAATCATCACTGCTTTCTTGGTTGGAAAATTGATTAAATGAATCTGTCTTATAACTACCCGTATCAACCGTTTTATATGAACGAGCGCCCGTTCCTGAAGAACTGACCCTCTCTATACGTATAGAATGGCCTCCCCGGCTCATTTCTTCCCCATGAATATTGCGTTCGGAAAATGTATTCGAAGTGAGAACATAGAACGTGGAATCTAACTGGCAATGTGTTTCCGTCACTCTCCCCAAGCTGGATTCTGTTCTCATGTCCTCAAAGCCGATGAATCCTTTTCCCTGCATGTGAACAAAGCCGTTGGCGTATGAGTAATTGGTAGTCCTGCTATCCGTAGGGATAGATTCTGTCCTGGTTTTCACAACGGGCATTGGGCCTGCCAGGGGAATTAAAGGAAAGGCATGATGATTGGTTACGCTATACACATCCTCCTCGGTTAGTAATCCATAGCCAATACTGTCTGTAGCGCCCAATCCATCTGTTATAGACACTATCTTCTGTGACGAGGGTTTGATTGTGGGATTGCTAAGCGTGTGCCATCCTTGAACATTTTGTTCAAGTTCCTTGCCCCAATACATTATTTCAGCTCCGCTTTGTCCGCTGAAATTGCCCTGTACAATATGAGAGATATCGGGGAAATCACCAGAATTTGACAGATGATGAAAACTAGAGGTTATAAGTGTAGAGCCATTTGACTTCAGGATTCTTATACATCCTCCTTCTCCGTTCATATGCGGATGCCCTACAACAGCATCACTCTTACCGTCTCCGTCTATATCTTGTACTATACAATATAGTTTGTTCTTCTTATTTTCATATTGTTGAGCACCAGAGGAAATGAGATCATATATTCCACTTAAATTAAAGAAACCATTGGTATCATTCCCTGTATTTTGTGCAATATACCAATAAGATTCATACGGGTTTATTATTAAATCTACAAGACCGTCACCATTGAAATCACCCTTTTCTATGATATTACACTTTCCAAATAAGGAATTGTAATACTTGTCTGCATCAGAGAAACTACCGGATTTGTTCCAATAGATATAATGCCCATTGGAAGTTGTCACTAACAAATCTTCCATGCCATCTGAATTAAAGTCGGCAACGACAACTTTGTCTGGGACACCCTGAAGGTCCAGATTGATTCTCGTAGTATCAGGGATGCTTGGTACTGACAACAAATTAAAGGAAACCAAATATGCAGGATAGGTACCATTCTTCTTGTCTTTCTCAACTATAAAGATGTCATCAAGTCCGTTTTTGTCAGCATCAAAAATTGCATAGGCTGGCATTTCACTTGACATCCCCTCCATTGGAATACTTAATCTCAGACCTTCTTTGGGAAAACAGAAAATCATAGCCTTGATATCGTCTATTCTGCAAAACGGGAAAACGATAGAGTTCTCTTTCTTATTCTTTGCATGCATAACCAACCCACTTGATCTCAGAACCTTAAACATGCTATCAATTTCAATTCCAGATTGAGTATACGCACTATAACAAAATTCAAATGCTTGGGCTTCCGGATTCCATTTTCTAGCGGTAAAATCAATATAAGGAAAGTGCATATCACCCATAACAGATTCTTTCGACTCCATGCTTATTAGCTCGGTAATGCCGTCACCATCCAAATCGCCAGAGAAGAAGTGTTCCTTACTAAAGTCTTCTAGAACATAGGTTTCCAGAGATTTTCTGTTACTATTAAGCCGGAACTCAGAAGGTACTTCCCATTCAAAAGTGGTGGGAGGTACTGATGCCGAGGAGGTTCCTGTTTCCGTAACAGATGTCAGATGCGAGAATACATCCACGGTATAATTAAGCGTGTATGTTCTGTAGATGTTTCCGCTATAACTGCATGTAATACTCTTCAATCGCTTTTTCAAAAAACGCTGTTCACCAAACATATATACAGGGACGCTGTCCGGACGGCTTTCGTAGGTAAAAGATACCGTGCAGTCCACACCGGCCGATCCATGTGTGTTGCGCCCATATGTGATGGAGGTGGGATAAAGAACGCCTTCTTGAGAGTAGTTGTATTGTATGTAGTTACCCAAAACGTCTTCGGCATAGTCAAGGGCCCACTGGTATGATTCACCATTGCTCAGGGTATGTCTTCCCGTAGTACTGCCATACTTGTAGGTGGTGCCGTTTGTGGCCTTTATCTGAAATGTGGCGGGTGTGCCGTTCTGGGTATCTGTTATACTGATAAGGTTGTACTGCTCGTTCTCTGTTCTGTAGGTGGCACCTGCCTGACCATTTGTTCCGTCTTTCAGCAACAGGCGTTGGCCGTCAAGGGTAAAGGCATTGTCCTCGCCCTCTTTGATGGCTTCAGCATGACCATCGAAGTATATGTTCTTTTGCACAATTGATATGGTGGAGAGACCTGATATGCCGAATCCGACTCCTGCAATTCCGTTTCCTGATTGGCTATTGTACACCAATGAGATATTGGGGACAAAATCACTTAATCCGCTCTGGACCTTAATAGGTATAGTATATGTTGCGGCACCTGTAGGTGACACTGAGAATGCGCCCTCAGTCTTGCCCACAAGCACGGCTGCTGACACAATTTGTGGTAATAGCGTTATCGCAAGAAGATATAATATTATGCGTTTCATATGCTCTTAATATGTTTTCATGATTTTACTTTCTGTTACATTCTTGTTCCTGCTATATCTGAACAGGTATGTACC
>ODAJ014731447.1_pt1 | contig 35147 bp, 54 predicted proteins | sample 1539241 | NCBI WGS metagenome assembly ODAJ01 (sample SAMN02144231, study PRJEB22623) | gut metagenome | biome: sheep rumen | host: Ovis aries | place: New Zealand
AGTTTCTTCTGCATCTTCCCCAGCTGATGGCACAGATTCAGCCACGACTGTGCCCGCCAGAGGCACAGGTACAGGATCGTCAACTGCAGGTACTTCTCCTTCAAGATCGGCATCTTTGTCAGCTCCGTTATACGTCCCTGCCTCGTCATCTCCTCCAGACGGTTCACCTTCGTCTGTCTCCTCACTGCTGCCGCTTTCCATGCCTCCTGCGGCCCCCGCAGGATCAGCATCCGGCTCTTCTCCAGAAGTCTCCACAACAGTTCCTTCAATTTCTTCTCCTTTCTCTACAGGCTCTCTATCCTCTGCAGGAGCCTGTGCAGCTCTGCTTCCCTGTGGCTCCTCTGTCGGGGAGTCAGGTATATCTGATCCTGTATGTACATGGTCCACTTCCATTCCAGGATCCAGTACAGGATCCTCTTCAGCAGGCTCTTCATGTTTTTCCTCCACCATGTAAGGGCGGGAAGCATTCATAAATTCTTCCCAGGTGACAAATATCCACTTCCCCTGGCCCTTCCGGTATTTGACTGTTGTCTCATTGAGCATGAGGAAGAATCCTTCCTTGTCCCTCCTGAATACTCTGTTGCCGGAAGGGATTACGCACTCCTTAAACTGGTCCAGCCCGTAAGCCTTCTGGTGCAGGATCTCCACCATGTCATCCTCATAGGCTTCCCAGAAGAGTTTCACCAGCTGGTCCAGATCGGAAGGCTCCTCCGGGACCACTGCCGCTTCTTTGTTAAAAGCCTTCAGTTCCCGGATGTCCGCTCTGGGCATGTCCGGAGACAGCTGCTCCAGGTCCCTGTCCGGCAGGGCCAGCATGTCAGTCAGCTTGCTGAATCCGTAGCCGATATACTGGGGATCCAGCTGATCAGAATTCCCTCCCAAGCTGAATACCTCATTGATGTGCTTGTACTTGGACACCGTCGAAGGGCTCAGCCCGTAGCGGTCATGTGCCCACTCGGCCAGGCTCTTGCTCCCGTCCATCTCGTATGCCTTTGTCTCCTCAATCTGTCGGAGAAGATACCCGGCCTTGATGAAAGAAGCTTGCTGGAGCCGGAATTCCCGGTCCAGCGCCTCTTTCATTTCCAGCCAGTTATCTAAAGTCAACTGAACATATTCCATATTTCTCTCCTTACATTGCCGCCATAAGATCCGCCTTTTTCATCTTTGTCTCGAATGTCTTCACAAAGGCAGATACTTCCTTAGTCATTCCCTGGTTCCTTACCCCTCTGCACTGGACCACCTTTTTGTCCTTCCACTCCATGGTATAGTAGGGCTGGTCCGGGGCTTCTACCTTCCGCACAAAGAGGATCATTGTCTCCCCTTTGGCCACCTTGTCGCAATATGTCCCTACACAATGGTGCAGCTCCCGGCCCTCGGCTTTGATGTCCTCCAGGCTCTTCGGTACTACGATCATAAGATCCTTTGTCTTGAGTACCATCCCGTCCATGCAGCCTTCTTTCATCATCTGCTTGAAGAGTTTTTCTTGCTCCCTGAGTTTCCTTCTTGCGATCTTGTCCTCATTTTTCTTATGCTCTTTTACTACCCTGTCGTGGGCTTCGGACAGGTCCGGGGGCAGGTAATAATATTCGTCGTTCAGGTCGTATTTCAGCGCTGACGCAAGACTGATATAATCCTTCCAGTCGGTGAGGGCATTTCTGGCTCTCGGAACGTCCAGGCCGTTGGCGTAGGCAAGATGACAACTGACATCGCTGCAGTATTGCTTTGGATTAGCCCAAATCTGCTTCTCGATATAGTTCATGAATTTTTTAAGGCCGATCTGGCCCGCCCTTGCGTTGAGCATTCCAAGTGTTTCGTCATCATCGCCGAACATCGCTTCGAAGCGGATTAAGTCATCATCCCTGAGCAGGATCTTATCCGCGCTGCACTGTCTGAGGAGCCTCACGGTCTTCACCTTCCCATTGATCCGGCGAAACTGGCTTCTGTAAATTTTCGGCAGGTCCATGAATCTTTCTTTGAATTCATCAAACCGCATCGTCGCGTATCTTTGCGTAAGGTCGTCCGCAAGGTTAATCATTCCTGCTTTTACGACGCCTTCCAAATACCTGTTTTCCGGATATCTCCGCATATAATTCCAAACATGGCATTTTGTTTTTTCGTGTGCCTTCTGGAACAGATCTATCGCACAGTACTGGAAAGGCGTTCCGGCCAGCTCCTGAGGGAGGTTGTTTGTGTACAGTATTCCTTTGGTGCAATCAAAATTGTCATGATCCGGGCACCACCTTTCAGGCCCGCCCTGTTGTTTATAGCTTCCCATCTCAAAAAGCTTCATTTTCACTTCTGATGTTTCTGACGTGGTGTAAAGCCCTCTCACCTCCTCGGAAAACCATATATCCGGCCTTCTTTCCACTCCGGTGAGGCCGCCCGCATCCTCGAATCTTGCAAAGCACCTGAATCCTCTAATAACCACCCCTCCGGCGGCCTTCTGAATCAGCAGCGCCCAGTCATACCAATCGGAATCCAAAAGCGAATTCGGGTGTTTGTATGTGATATCTGATCCGCAGATGGGGCATTTTCCCCTTTCATCCCGCTTCATGTGGATATCCTTGCGCGAGAATTCGAATGCATGGTTGCAGGCGGTGCAGTAAGCCTTCCCTCTCGTCTTGGTGGTATGCTTGTAGATCATGTAACGGTACTTGTACATGACCTCATTCACAACGAATTCCCGGAAGTCATCCGGGACCGCCGGGATCTGAGCCATGATGGCATCCGTTTCGGCAAGCTCTTTTTTGTATCTGTCCTGCTTACGAATCTCCAGGACATCATTCTGCCAGTGTGTTATTGAGCTCACCCAGTCATTCCATACAGCTTCCGGGAATCTCGCTCTGAACGCCGCTCCATCCTCTTCTGTGAGAAATACTGAGGTACTGCGTCTGTACCAGCTTTCATTTATTACCTTCCAGAGCTGGCCTGTGTACCATTTGGTCCTGCTGTCGGTCGTGTCTCTCGTTATGTAGTCGTCGTTCGTCAAGTAATTGAGGAATCTTGGCCCGTCAATTCCTCTGCGGATCCGGGTCGCATCATAAAGCGCAATGCAATCGACACCGCCCTCCAGCTTGTGATAGGAAACGATCCATTTCAGATTCTGGTTTTCTTCGGCCCTGGCCCTTACAGTTTCCGCCGGGTCGCTGATCTCTATCTTTCTAAGTGCTTGCTTGTCCATTATTCACCTCCAGAATCTTTTCAATCCTGCAGGTAGTAGTCCCGGATCAATTTCTTTGCCGTTCCCATGTCCGGGATCCCCATTGTCACCTCTGACGGTCCGGGTCCTGATGCCCTGCCGGCAGAAATGCCCGCTGCCTTAATGACATCTGCCGGTACTGCATGCTGATTCGCAAATGACCATTTGAGCAGAGCGCCAATGCACCCCGTCAAACTTTTGCCTTTCTTTCTGATCTGATGGCAGAATGTCTCATTGTCCATGTTCACGGCCCGGATGTAGTCCAGCCAGTCTTTCATGATCCCGTTGGGCTTCATGGCCGCTGCTTCCACTTCCAGTTTTCCGTCGGCGGCTGTCATAGCGTCGCAAAACACTTCTGAATCACCATTTAAATAAGCATCCACGAATTCCTCCGGGATGCCGTTCTCTTTCGCCAGCGTTCTGAGACCGTCGAAATCGCCTTCATTTAAAAGGTTTTCGGCCAGCTCGTTTATTTCATTTACGCTGTCGAATTCTCCAAATATTTCATACATAACATCTTACCCTCGCTTTTGTTCTCAATGCTGGAGGCTATGTCGGAGGAAGTCTCCTCCCGGAAGGTACTCCAGCGTGTACCCTCCGCCACTGTCTGGGTTCCGCACATCCACGAAGCAGGATTTCCCGCTGCCGGCAGCGATCAGTCGCGCCTGGCTTACGGCCACCCCTGCATGTGGTGTGGTGAGCGTTACACCGTCCAGGATGTGGACGGTGTACTCATATACTGTGTTACTCATGTCGTTCTCCTTAAAAGGCCTGCCCAGGCTCATGAACGCATTTGATATTTGTGTATATCCATCAGGAGGTCTCCTCCTTTCTACCCTGTGGGATTTTGAATCTTATACTATGTGACGCCTGGGCAGGCGATTTAGCGGCTCCAGCCGGGTTTGAACCGGCGTCGTAGCGGTCAAAGCGCTATGTCCTAACCTTTTAGACGATGGAGCTGTGACAACCTTCCAAGACACTTAGTAAGACCGTATATGCCAAGATGAAAGGAGGTTCTCCTTTCTACCCAATGGGATTTTTTTGCTTGTTAATGTTTCCGTCCTGGAAGGATGCTATTGGATCCGGCAGGGTTCGAACCTGCATCTCCCCTGTGGGTTTCTCCCTCTCTGTTGAACTACGGATCCTTATGCCGGTCTCTCCCGGCTGTCACGGTGGTGAGTTGCCTCCTGCTAGAGCACACACCGTTTATGCCCTTCAGTCACCGTGGAGGTTTGGTGGCGGTTTAGCTGTGCCTGCCTTGCATCCCCGCGATCCGTTTGGCACATCGATAACGTGGATCCTCTGGGACTCGAACCCAGGACCGTCCGGTTATGAGCCGGATGCTCTGACCAACTGAGCTAAAGATCCAGGAGTTCTGCCGTTATGTTTTACAAGCGACGGCTGAACAGTTCGCGCTTGCTCTCATGACCGGGATTACCGGGCCTGTTTTTCAGATTACAGGCAACTTGCGACTCTTAAGGCGACCGCTCTCTCCTTCGGTGACGGGCCTCCGGCATGCTCCAACAGCCTTTGGCCGGCCCCCTAATATGGTCACGGCAGAGGGGCGTGTCATAGGTCTTTCCCTCCGCTGCATACTCTAAAGAAATTGGCCATTCGTGCTGTACTGCCAGTCAATCTTCCTGTCAGAGTAGATCCCGATATGGTAAGCGTCGAAGGTCCACCCGCTGGCCGTGTTCGACATCCTGGCGCTTCCTGTATATCCGTCCACGCTCAGACATCTGTAGGTCCCGCCGCCTTCGTTCTCGTAAACCTCTCCAGGCTTCGGCACGAAAGGCAGGCGGCTTTCTCTGTATTCTTTCGTCATGCCTCCGTCAGCTCCCTTCCGCACATGGGGCAGTAGTGGATCTTCACGCCTTCCGAATCTCCGCAGGCGCCGACCCCGAAGCTCACCTCCAGGCGGTCTCCCCAAATGTTTCCGAAGATCGTAACCCCGTATCCCATGAGCTCTCCGGCATTAATCTCGAATGTGTTCTCCCGATCATCCGGGATATCCCCGTCCGGTGTCATGTGACAGTATTTACATTCTTTCATCTCTTACCCTCTGATCCGCGCCAGCTCCTGATCCAGAAGATGGCGGAAAATGATATATGTGCATCGGCCCTTTTCATTGACTTTTACGTAGCCGATATCTAAAACTCCCTGCTGCATGAGGATCCTGACGGTCTCCATCGTCAGGTGGAGTTCTGATGCCGCCTGGCGGATAGTCACTTTCTCCATGCTGTTACCTTCTTTCTCCCTACGGGCCGGGGCCCCGAAGGGCCCGGCCATGAAACATAGGAGGGTATATATAAGAAACGGCCCTGGCTTAGGCCGGCTTCTTTTCTGTGTCTTCCGGTGCCGGTTCGTCCGGATCGGGTTCATGCTGAAGCAGAAGAACCTCTGCGGCCCCCTGGATGAAGTTCAGAGTGGCTTCCGTCATGTACGGAGCAGCCTTTTCCATCTTCTCCAGAACACTCTGTGCTTTTGCTGTAAGTGCCATCTGTGGCCCTCCTTTCTTTGGTTTTGTGCGGTTGTTTGTTTCTTTGAATACATAGTAAGTCACAAAGAATACTTTGTCAACATCAAAATGTATTCTTTGTGTACTTTTCTTGTTGCGGTATGATTTTGCCAGTGCTATATTGGTTTCAGGAGGTATTTTGTATGACAGATAATGAAAGGATCAGAGCCATCCGAAGCGCGCTCGATATGACAATGGAGGCTTTCGGCAAGCGTATAGGTGTGAGCAGGGCCGCCATCTCCAACATCGAAAACGGCAACAGGGGCATAACTAACCAACTGGCCACTTCCATCTGCAGAGAATACAATGTAAATCCGGATTATCTTTCCGGGAGCAGTGAGGAGATGTTTCTTGCAATGTCAAAAGAGGAAGAGATCGCCGCTTTCCTTGGTGATATTCTCAGAGACAAGGATGAAACCTTTAAGAAACGTTTTGTGGCAGCTCTGGCCAGACTCACAGATGAAGACTGGGCAGTTATGGAGAAGATCATTGACAGGATCGCAAATAAAAAGGACTGACCACGCCAATGGTCAGTCCCCCGGTCCTAGCCCAGAAGGTGGAATATGAAAAGATAGATCTGCTTCAGCTGATCCTGATCCGCCTTTCTGAGGAGGTCCATAATTTGGGTTATGTAGTCCATGATGCTCCTTCAGAGCCGCACGACTCGGTAGCGATAAACCGATTATACAGAACAATCGTTCTGTGCTCTATCCGCAGTTTTTACAAAATTCTGCGGATTTTTTCTATCTAAAAACTGTTTCATAGTCCGCAAAAACGGACCGTGCCGGTGATAATTGCGCCGGCGCAAATTCTAAAAGAGGGTAAGATTATGAGAAACGAAAATGGCTATGGCTGCATCTCCAAGCTGTCCGGCAGGAGACGTAGGCCTTATGTTGTCAAAATCACCGCGGGCTATAAGATCGTAGACGGTAAGGCCCGGCAGATTCAGAAGACCTTAGGGTACTTCGCCACCAAAAAGGAAGCCTCTATCTTCCTTGCAGAGTTCCACCAGGGCAAGGCTGTGGCCCAGATCGGCCGGCCCGCCATGAGCTGGCAACAAGTATATGAGGCCTGGTACAAAGAGAAGGAGTCTCTGGTAAAAAAGCCCGGAGCCAAAACCTTTGCTAAATATGAGACATCTTACAAAAAGACTGCCCGTCTGGCCACCTACCGCTTTGTGGACGTCCGGGCCGAAGATCTCCAGGCCATCATGGATGCCGGGAAGACTCTCACCAGGAGCCCGCAGGCCAGTCTGCTCCAGCTGATGAAAAGCATGTACACATGGGCCATCAACCATGATGTGTGTACGACCAACTACGCGGACCGTGTGATTCTGCAGTATACGGACGAAGTAGTCCGGGAGCACAAGCCTTTCACAGATGAAGAAATCTATCGGCTGATAGAGGCTGATGCAGCCTTTCCCCTGCTCCTGATTTTTACCGGCATGAGGATCGGAGAGGTCCTGGAGCTGACCCATGACAGGATCCACGACGGCTATATTATCGGAGGTCTGAAGACCGCTGCCGGCAGGGACAGATTCGTACCCATCGCCGGCCCTATACTTAAGTATGTACGTCCGCAGGGACAGCGCTATTACTTCGACACTGCCGGAGGAAAGGCATGGACGTCCGCCAACTATATCGCCCAGAGATGGAAGCCGCTCATGGAGGAGCTGGGCATGGACCACCATCCGCATGACGCCCGGCATACCTGTGCCACGCTGATGGAGAGGGCAGAGATCCCGCTGCTCCACCGGAAACTGATCCTGGGCCATGCCGTGGATGACATTACCGAAGGCCGTTACACCCATGTCAGCCGGGAGGCTCTGGCCGCTGATATGGAGAAAGTCGCGGCCCTGTTTTTCAGCTGATTTTGTTACTTTATTGATACTTATTTGTTACTTACCAACTTAATCCAACTTAATCCAACTTAGACTTTTTGGCTTAAGCCCGTGCCTTTACTTGGCTGAAAGAGAATGCTTAATTTTTACTAAAGCCGCTAACTATCAAGGTTAGCGGCTTTTTTGTTACTTATTTTGTGCTTATTCTCATTAAGTGGCTGTATTCTCATTCAAAAAGGAGAGGCCGAAGCCCCTCCTTTCTCTTATGCCATGTCTGCCCAAATAATGATTCCGTCTCTGCAGATCTCCGCCCATTCTGTCCTCAGAATTTCGTTCAGTTCTTCCTCCGTCTCGAAATAGTCCGTCAGCTTCCGGCAGGCATTGAATCTTTCACGGCTGTTGATCAGCTGGCCCGGAGTCATAGGCAGCTCCATGAATTTCGTCCATGGCTTCCCATCAACCTCGGCCATGCTCGGCCGCTTGGCCAGCTCCCTCTTCATATCCTCACGGATCAGGCGCTTGATGTATGTCTGCATCTGCCCCTTCCCTTCCAGGAAGGTCAGCTCCTCGCTTTCGGTATCTGTGTTAAATTTGACCATCACCTGGCGGACCTTGTTCATGTAATCCTTCTGGCTCTGCTTCTGTGCTTCTGTTCTTGCCATCTTACTTACCTTCCTTTCTCAGCCAATCTCTTCCAGCTGTTCCTCTCTGTATTCTCTTAATGCCTTGCTTTCTGTGAAAATAAACGGTTTCATCTTGCTTTCCTGTGTCATCATGCTTTACCTTCCTTTCTCAGTCTTGCGTGTGCCAGCACTCTCTTCTTGAGGCCGTCATATGTGAGTCTCTTCCTGTTGTCGATGATTACGCTTGCGTTGTCCGGAGCCTTCCTCAGGACCTCTCTGACGGCCTCCACATCCTCCGGGATGTACTCGCTGGTATCAACGAGACCTGGATCTCCGAGCCTCTCGCCTGTGGCCTTGAGGTCATTGTAGCTTTTCAGCATAGCGTTGAGGGATGCCTCTGCTTCCTCAAGGATTTCTGTTGCCCATCTGACTTGCTTTTCGCTTCCTTTCATCTCGCTTTCCTTTCTGCCCTCGTAACCTCCGGGGCGGGATTTGTGTTTAAAAAGCGGTGGCCACATGCTTGATTCCCGGAAGGAATCCGCCAGCATCAATGATGCTCTGCATGGCAGCCTTGCCGCTGGGGCCGTGGAGCATGTAGGCCGTTCTCCCGTCGAAGGAGCAGTAGCCTTCAGCGTCCTTCAGGACCCAGTAGGTTCCTCGGAGTGATCCGAGCCTCGGGCCTGCATAGCCGGCAGCTTCTAAAGTTTTTGCAGAGATCTTGATGAGTGTGAGCATGTTATTTACCTCCTTTAAGGTGTTTCGTTTATTTTTTGTTCCCCGTTCCTTATGATTCTATTATAGGTTAATCTATATCAAATGTCAATAGGTTAATCTATTTTTCTTTAATATTTTCCAATAAAAAAAGAGGGGACCGAAGTCCCCTCTCCATATGCAGAACGCCTCCCCGGGGAAGGTGTAATGCTCATTATTCCGGCCTATTGACCTTTCTCAGATCTATCCAGCCTAATCCGGATTTCAGTTCCCCGAAGCCGTTTTCTGCAGCGACGATTGTGTACTTGCCTGCTGCTATTGCGCCCTTCGCAAAGCCGCCAGGAGCCTCATAGAGGACCGTTCCTGCCGCTGCCGATACAATTACGGGCAGTTCCGGGAAAGCGCCTTCATGGAGCAGATCTCCCCAGTTGTCATAGACGTTAAGGCCGTTCATATCTGCCACGAACTTCGCATTGTTGTAATACGCATACGCTCCAATCTGGCTGTCTGAATCTTCCCAGGATCTTCTCACCCTGTAAAAAGGCCAGACCGGAACACCATTCGAATTATATACCGTGTAGCTTTTCCCGGTCGCGATTCTCATCTGTTCGACCGCTGCCTTTGCATTGTTCAGATCCTTATAGGCTCCGATCTGACTGGTAGGATCTCCCCACAGGAGCCGTACCCGGTAAAGGTGGTCCATTGCAGGCAGGTCCACCAGGCGGCGGGCCAGCCACTTGTCGGATGTTCCATAGGTCCCTCCGAATTCTTTTCCCGCTGCCGGCACGACATATAAAAACTGTCCCTTATTCCTCTGGAATCGGCTTCCAAGGTCGCAGACCATTACAGCGTCAGAAGTAACCGCATAGACCATAACAACATGGTGCCATCCGCTCTTTCCATAGGTGGAAGGATCATCCACCTTAAGGGTGTGCTTCTGGTCCCTGTAGAAATGTACAATATCTCCTGGCCTGAGGTCCGCTTTCCTGGTTATCAGCTGTCCACGGGAGGCCTGCGTACAATATTGCTGCTTGCTCGTCGGCAGGATCCCAGCTTTATATAATATCGTGTCTACGCCCCAGTTACAGCATGTGGTCTTCGCTTTATATGTGCACAGATCTTCAATTCGCCCCGCGTTACATTTTCCTTTCGCGTCCCCCACATAGAAGGGGCTCCCGCCCGTCCATCTGACATAGGTCTTACCGTTGTAGTAGTCGAATCCGTAGATGGTCATGAGACCGACCACGAACGTGATCACGTCCGTCAGCTCCTCAACAGATCTAACCGGTCCTTTGAAGTCGGCCATCCTTGCAAAGATGCCGCCCAGGGTCTGGAGGTATTTCTTAAAAGCTGCTTCTGTCTTTATGCCGAAATTGTTGCAGTTAAAATCCGCTTTGTGCTTGTCAATGATCGCCTGGGTCTCTTTGTCGAATCCTACCATTATACCCTCCTTGCATAGTCCAGACAGACCCATCCAAGGCCGGATTTAAGCCGGCCCCAGTTTCCTTTTGTCTCTACAATGGTATAGATCCCCGGAAGAATGAATTTAACAACTGGATAATTGGTCCCCGGCCCTTTCCGGATTCTGAGTGTACGGATGCCTATTTTGACGAGATAGGGCTCTTCTTTCTTCTCCTGGATTTCTTCTACAGACTCTTCTTTCTGCGGCTCCACGGTGTCCGGATCAGGCTCATGAATCGCTTCTGCGGGCGCTTTGATCTCTTTCACGTCCAGAATTCCGCATGCGATTGCATAGCCCATTCTGTCAGCCCCCAGGCGCTTATAGACCGCGCTGTCCGTCGAATTGTCGCAGAAGCAACATTCCACGAGGATGGCCGGCGCATATGTGTTCCTCACCACATATAACCTGCTGCCGTCTTTTACTCCACGGTTATTGAATCCAAGCGCTCCGATACGGTTAACCACTCTCCTGGCCGCGTCAATGGCCGCTGCGTTCCTGGACCGGTCAAAGGAATAGATAAAAACCTCAGTCCCGTGCCCGCCCCCTCCGGAAGCGTTGAAGTGGATGGATACATCCAGATCCGCTTTATGCCTGTTGCATTTTGCTACGATGTTCCTAAGGTTGGCCGAAGCTGTCGCTCCATCATCGTCAGTGCAATCATAAACAGTGTGCCCGGCCATCCGCAGGTACTTAATCACCGCTGCCGTGACCAGCCTGTCCTCTGATGTTTCATCAAAATATCCATGAGCTCCCGGACACTTCCTGTTATGGCCGCCATGGACATTATATGTTTTTACTTCCATTTTTCCTTTTTCCTCCTCAAAAATTGCGCCGGCGCAACTGTCGAATCTGGTCAGATTATGCTGTCTGACCACTCCCAGGACGTTGTTCACGTATGCGGATGACGTCGCATATCCGTCCGCCCTGATTCTGGCCAGATACTCCTCCGGATCTGTGATCCCCTTAAGATTTGCATAATTCGGAATGTCCAGAAACTGGCAGTATCCACGGACCCCGTCCGCCATGCTCCCGAAGCTGTACCAGGAATCTAAGATGCTGACCACCTTTCCTCCGGCCCGTTCCTCTTTGGAGACGTCCGTAACGGTCCCGCTGCTGCAGGATACTCTCCCTTTCCGGTACTTCAGACCAAAGAAATTGTTATACTTCGCCTTCGTACTGGTCCCGTAGGCGCTTTCCAGACAGGCCTGGCCAATTATGGCCGAAGGGCACACAAGGCCGTACTGTGGGCCAATTTCCTGCACCAGAGGACCTATTTTTTCAATGAACGTTTTCTGCTGTTCAGCTGTAGCCATTTTTCCTCCATGCCAAAAGGCCGGAAGCATCTCTCAATACTCCCGGCCCTAATTTCACTTGATAATCTCTGATTTATTTTTTTTGTAATCTGCCCGATGTCTATATCTCCATTGTCAATCTGATCTTTTGCCTCCTGCATACGGTGAAGGAGAAACTTCGGAACCCAGAGCCCAGCCTTCGACAGATTTTCGGCGATAGAAATTGTCTCCATGAAGCAATACCAGATTGCGATAAGGAAGCGCGGATCCGTGAACCAGTGATAAACAGGGAGCCGGATCGCGGCCTGCACGATCCACATGAGAAGAATGATTCCGCCTTCCAGTACCTTATGCACGATGCCGACGCGCATGGCCCGGCTCTGGATGCAGGAGTTGATCCATGCCTGCGCGAAGCCGGTGATCAGGTCGGCGATAATAAAAGCGACCGGAAGCACGATCATCCATGTGGCCGATCTGAAGCTAATCTGAGATAAAAGTTCTGCGATGTTCTGTAAATCCATTTTGTTATTCCTTTCTTACCTTGTGCCTGTTTTCTTTTTCTCTCTTTTAAGAGTCCTCTTCAGAAGAGTACCTTTCGGCCTTTCATTCTTCTTTTTCTTCAGCGCCCGCCTGATCACTTTGATCCGTCCGGCTATTTTCTCTAGCATTTTGCCCATTTGATATATCACCATCCCTTCCGATATAGTTGGCCGCTCCGTCCGTGCTGTCCACGGTCACTGTCTCTTGTACGACCTCATACTGATTCAGGTACCAGATGAAAAGCCCGGCCTCTCCGAGCATCGCCAAAATGAAAAAGACAACGATCAGAACGATGACGTAGATCAGCCTCCCCACATGGCGCTCCTGGGCGGCGACCGTGTCCTTGTAGGCGGCATAGGGAACATGCAACTCTTCCTTTTTCTGTTCTTCCGGCATCACGCCTCCTCTCAAAATGAGGGGACCAGCTGGACCCCTCTTATTGCGCTAAATATGCCTTTAGTTTACTAAGCGTAAGTAAACTGTCTATCGCCCCCGGCCCCTATACGGGTCAGTTTGATGGTCTTTGTATCAGTGTTGACATGGACAATCTCAAAAGCCTGTTCCGTGACCGTTCCCGCCGTTCTGACAAGGGAACCAATCTGCTGTGCATAAGCGTCGCAAGTCGTACACACTGACGGGATACCTCCTGTTGTGGTGAGGTCGAAATCAATGTGCGTATGCCCCTGCATCAGGAGGATAACCTTGCCTGTTGCGGATGAGTAGTCATGTGTCAGCCCGTTTGCTGAAAACGTTGTCCGTGCGTTAAAAGCATCACACCCGTTTGCTATAAGCTGTCCTGCAGCCCCATATGTAGGAGCACCATTGTTGTATGACGCAAGCTGATGGGCTATAACGATAATGGTATAATTTGCAGGGACGCTTTCCAAAGATGTGAAAAAAGCATTTCTGCTTTCTGCTTCAATCGTAGAAGTCGTATTGCATCCGATAAGGTAATATCTGATTTTCTGTGCTTCGTTGTCCACATGGTAGGTGTATCCGCCATCCCATTTATAACGGGCATCCACCTCTTTCTGACGGAGATTCATTCCGTATGCTTCGGAATTGGTCATTCGCTTGCCGGTATAACCTGTGTCCTGATTGCCCGGGTCATTGTATTCATGGTTTCCGATAATCGGATAGTAGGCATCCGAAAACAGAAACCGCTTGTGGAAGTCAGCATAATGCGGATATGCCTGTTCTTTCGTTGCATATTGATTGATAATGTCTCCACCGAAAACAATCATTTTTGTAGCTGTGTTTTCGATTATGTGCTTGATAAGTTCCGGGGAATATCCGGTATTTGATGCGTCGTGATAGTCCGTCATAAATACAAAGCTGTCCCCATGACTGCCAACTTCCGCATCAAGGGATAAAAGAGTTGTGATTTTAGCAGGCAGATAATCGTCATAGTAGGCCGGAAGCGCTTCCACCGCTCCACCTTCAAGGGCAGTCACTCTTTCATCAAGGCCGTCAACATCAGATTCCAACACTGTAATCTTATTCTCTCCTACTGTTTCAATCAGCAGACTTGCCCTAACCCGTCTTTTATCAGCCTTTGTCAGTTCCCCGATAATAAGCGTTGACGGGTCAAATTCATAGCAATTCGTCTGAACATCTGCCTGTGCAGGGCCGAAAGTAATTGCCCTTGCTGTATCAAAGTAAATACCAACATAATACGTTCCGTTGTCCGGGATTGTATAGTCAATGCTGACCGTATGTGACAGTCCTGCGCTTTCGCTAGTCCCCTCAATGGACTTAACTACCGTCATATCCGACTTAATGACATAAATCATACAGTTAAGGGCTTTAGAAGTATTCATCACAAATGTGATAGTCTTAATCGTACAGTTAGACAATGGAATGTCAATCACATTCAGACTGTTAACGATTGCCCCGGCAGAATATTCCTCTTCAGAAAAATCAAATGCTGTGGACTCCGTAATTTCGTTTCCAACGATGCTATCTAATTGCGCTAAACGGCCATTTACTTTAGTAAACTCGTCGCCCGTAGCCTTGGCGTCGGCCGCGGCTCCTGAGATGGAAAGCGTCGGATCAATGGTGGCCAGGCCTGCCCCGATGATCTTATCTTCAATATACTGCTTGTAGGCATCCCACATTTCTTCCGGGATAACTGACTGCTGCTGTGATCCGGAAAGGGATTCCAGGATCATGCCTTTGAATTTTGCCGAATGCGCGATATATCCGGTCACACTTGAAGTCGCATAAAACTGGAATTGGATATCCTGTACCAGCTGCGTATAAGGTGAAAGGACAAGCCAGTAGGGACCGGGGAGCTGGATCGGCGCCAGCTTCTCCATTTCTCCATCTTCAGACTGCTTCATCCATACGACCAAATAATAGTTGATCGTCTCCAGAATCTCTTCGTTCTGATCTTCGTAGTTTTCCGGCTCTGGATAATCTACCAGGTTGATCCGAAACTGCCCATTGTCATGCTGCCTGGAAACCACCAGAGGAGACGGCCATGTCGCGTCCCATTTTGCTATAAGATTTCTAACCTGATCTGCCATGTCTTACTCCTTATGTAGATGAAATGTAGCTACAGGATATCCGGAGCGCCGCGCCCGCATTGATCGCGGAGCCGGAGGACGTAGCCCTTGCCACCCAGATCTCCCCCGAAGGGTTGATGGTCAGGAGGAATTTAATGTTATCATTCGCGTTCTGGACCCTTGTCACGGTCCGGAGCGGTCTGAAGCCGGCAGGGACCGTTCCCACCTTTACGCCGTTCCCGGATGTGGATGAGATCTTCGACGCAGGCTTATATGCCCCGTAAAGATTCACCACGCGCCCGGTTTTGGCTGCATAAGGCTTCCAGAGATCTGACTGAGAATAAGCGGAATACCCCGACTCATACAGGAAATTCTCGCTCACATACACCGAACCGGGAGTCTCGCTCCCAGGGCCCGTATAGATGCTGATATAGTCGGACAGGATCGTCAGCTCCGTGCCTTCCTGCTGAATCATCGCCCTGGACACATAGACGTCCGAATCACCATTTATCAGTGCCCCCTGCTGAATCGTAGCCTGAGGCCCGCTGACAGACCTGACAAAAGTCTCGATCTGCTCTTTGCTCTGACCGTCAACATGCAGGTGGTAGCCAATGATGTAATACCTCTTTGTCCCAGCTGCTCCTGCCGGAATTGAAAAGTCATCATATTCGCCCACCATCGTCTGGATCCGCTTGCCTTCCGATGTAATCATTACCCCGGAGCCCGCCCTGATCGTGTTGGAGTCCACGATTGTGAGGGCCATCTTCTGAGCACAGGGCAGGATCCTGTTATTTCCTCCTACAAGCCCGGCGTCCAGCATTGCGTCCTGCGGGGCCAGGACCGGGCCGTATCCGATGCCGTTAACTAATACCGCCATCACTCTCCTCCTTTCACATTACATGAGATTGTCTGTCTGCCGTCCTTGTTCGTGAGCAGCTTCCTCTCAATCGGTGACCTCACCACAATGTTGTCTTTCGACCCCGTGATGATATCCCCGATATCTCCCAGATCCTGGGCCTGTGCGTCATCAATGAAAAGCGTCTTATTGGACAGCTCCTCCCGGAAAGCCTGCCGACCTTCCTTTCTGAGCTGGTCCGCGTTCGTTGTCGTGTTGTTCATGTAGACCATGGTCCGTTCGTCCAGGCCCGTGAATGTCTGCGTCGTTGAGATCTTCCCGGCAGCATTTGCATAAAGATGCACTACCGTCTGCCCGTTTTCTCCTCCGACACAGATACAGTGATTGAATCCGCGCCGATTATCATCAAACGTCATGGGAATGTTGTTGTCAGAGTTGAATTCTCCTTCAACGACTGCTGCCGGCTTGATCTCTGCTTTTATGTGTACCTGCCCGTCTTCTTTTACCGCTCTGATAACCATTTTTGCGCCGGCGAAACTCAGAAGCCCGTCCAGCTCCTGCAGGATAGGCTGATATGCAGCCATCTCGTAGCTTTCGACCGTAACGCCGGATGAGGTCTCAGAGACCTCGAAAATGCCTCCCAGAACGTTTGAGACCAACCCCCTTAGAATTGCATTGCCGTCCCCCGAAACCACTCTCACAAGCCCGGATGTGGGCCGCACGACCTCTTTTTTAAGCAGTCCCCGCCATGTCTCGCCGCTCAGTGTGCTCATCGGAGTTTCTGTTTCCTGGCCTATTTCTTCGATCAGGCCCCCGTATTCCGTCCCTTCGATGTAGCACCCTCTGGCGGCTATAACAAGCGGGTCCATGGTGATCAGCTGGAAGTCATTGGATGCCCCTGCATTCGTCCCGACTTCCATGTCATATTCGCAATCCGTCGGACCTATGTCCTGGAAATTGCGATCAAAGATGATCATCTCCAAAACGGTACCGACCTCCTCTTGTATATCGTGAGCTCAAGTGTGTACTCACGGGAATAATCAATCTCCCAGCTCCCAGGAGGCAGCTTGTTAAAAAGCGTCCCGATCCTGGAGTTAAAGATATTCGTGATCCCTCCGCCGACGCCTATGAGATAACACCTCCTGTCTGCCGGCTGTGATGCTCTGGAGTCCACCACAATGACCTCTCCATTCCCTACGGAGTGATTCACTCTGTAGAGATTACCGCCCATTGTGATGTTCACGTTCGACGTCGGGCCGAATATCTTCAGCCGGAAATCCGACTCTGTATAATGGTCCGTGTTGACCATAACGGCCGTTTCCACCACCGGGTAATGATATCCGGTATCGTAAGAATATCCGCCGTTGTATGTTTTTAACGGCAGTTCCTCCTCCGGATCCGTAAGAGGGCTTATCTGTATCTTCTGCTCTGTGGTCCAGAAAGGGACCGGAGCATAGAAGCTGACCACATGGGCCGTCTGCCTCTGAGATTCCGCCGGGTATGTCTCTTCCTCTGCAAAAAAGCCCTCCAGTGTGGCATTCTGGTACCTCAGGGCGCCCGGTTTGCCCGTGAGGATATCTGATTCAGCCGCAGACCAAAAGGCCGTCAGAGCCTCTTTTCGAGCTTCGACAGGTCCCGTAAAGATCAGCTCCATGGTGTATTCCAGCGGGTCCTTTGTCCATCTCTGGACCTGCCCGCCAAACTGTTTCTTGCTTATCTCCGGTTTCCACCGGGCGGAGAAGAAATTCGCCGTCCGGAGCCGGATTTCACTGGCCATGAGATTGAAAGTCTGGCCGTTAGATGATGTATACGTAAGTGATACCCTAGACAACGACATCCACCCCCAAATCTCTCAGTGTTCTCTTTGCGGACCGCTCTCCAATCCTGATCGTGACCGTAGCGCTTTCCATGCCTTCCCGGACCGCTTCCCTCATTTCCGCATAGTCCACATTGGAGCCTGCTGCCTGTCTGATCATTGACATCAGTTTCTCCGCACCGGCTACAACTTCCTCGCCAGGACCGTCTCCGCCTCCCAGGAGGGAGCCGCCAGACCATCCAAATATGGTAGGGTCTGACAGGAGCATGGGCTGATCATAAGCCTTCCTGTACCATTTGACCGATACTGAAGGAAGTGAGCCCTGCCCCATAAATCCCCATGGCGGGGAGCCTCCAGATACAGAGAAGTGAGGCAGTTTGATGGACGGCAGAGACCATTTGAAATCAAAGGCCCTTTTCAGTTTCTCTTTGACCTTTTCGACCTTCTCCTTGATGGCGTCGAATTTATCCACGACTTTCTGCCGGATCTCGTCCGCCTTTGTGGAAGCGTCGCTCTTCATGGTGTCCCATGCTGATTTAAAGTCTGTTTTCATCTGTGACCATTTCTCAGCTGCAGATGTCTTCAGCTCTCCGGCCGACGTCTTCAGGCGGTCCCAGTCAGCTTTCACGCCTTCCGCGACAAATTCCGCTGCCTCTTTGAATTCGTCCATGTGGCTCATGATGCCGAAAGGAGTGAGGGACCACACAAGGCCTATAGCGTCACCCACGACCCCGAAGGCCGTAGCAATACCCTCTCCATGGTCAACGATCCATGTGCCGAAGTCTATAATTCCGTTCGCCACTCCCTTGACACCTTCACCGACTTCCTCCCAGTCAACATTTTCCAGTGTGTCTCCCAGGCCTTCTGCCCCGGCCATGATGTTGTCAAAAGCCTGGTCCCAGTCGATCTCCTCAAAGAAGTCCGTGAATTTGTCCGTAAAGTCTCCGATCTTTCCAGAGACTTTCTCCCAGTCCACCTTCTGGGTCATGTCCACCAGTTTGGTGGTGACTGTATCTACCGCAGGGGCAAAAGCCGTTGCAAGCTGATTCTTCGCACCCTCGACGGTTTTATTCCATCTGTCGAATGCGTCCTGTGTGGATCCAAGAGTGCCCAGCTGCTCCTCAGAAAGAACATACCCGGCATTGTGGGCCTCTTCGGCCAGTTCCGCCAGTCTGTCAGAGCCGGCGGCGATCAGAGGATTCAGGTCCTGGGCCGACTTGCCGAAGATCTGCATGGCCAGAGCATCGCGCTCTGTCTCGTTCTGCATCTTTCCCAGGGCGTCAATGGATTCCCAGAACACATCCTCGTTATCCCTCAGGTGGTCATTGTTGTCCGTTATAGAAACGCCCAGCGCCTCAAAGGCCTCCGACGCCGCCTTGCTCCCGCCTTTGGCGCTTGCCATGTTCTTGGTCAGCTTGGACATGGAACCAGTCATGGTATCCAGTGAGGTGTCCACCAGATCTTCCATGTATTTGAATTCCTGGAGGGTATCCGTGGAAACTCCCGTCTCTACGGAAAGCGTGAGAATATCATCCGCGTAGGCTGTGGCGTCCACCATCGTGTCTTTCATGGCCTGGCCCACGCCCACGACCGCATCTTTCAGCAGGCCCAGGCCTTTGGTGATTGCCTCTGTGGCCAGATTAGCCTTAAGGACCTGCCCAAATACGCCAGCTGTTCCGCCGGCCGCTGCCATGGCTTCTGCCGCCTCGCCAGTCGCACCCTCAACCTCTCCCATTCCGGAGTTGGTATCTTTCAGCTCCTTCTCCATTTTGTTCAGATCTCTGGTGGACTCATTGACGGCCTGCTGCCATTTCTGCGTTTTCTGATCCGCGTCCCCGTATTTCTTGGAGGATTCCTGCAGCATCTTATTCTGGAGTTCCAGTTTTTTCCGCTGCTGCTCAATCTGCTTTTCCAGATTGTTGGAAGTCTTTTCTGCCTTTTCCTGGGCAGATGTATTTTCGTCAAAAGCGGAGGCCGTTGCCTCCATCTCTGATTTCAGAGTCTTCTGCGTCTGGACGATCTGACTCAGCTGTTTCCTGTACTGAGCCTCTCCGTCAATCCCGATTTTCGGGCCAATATTTACCGCCATACTGCCCCCTTATCTGAGCTCCAGCGCGTCCTCGTGTGACATGTGGTATACAGGATCCGCGATGCCTGTATAAATAGAATGGCAGGAGAGCATGTCCTTAAACTGCCCATATGGCATGTACATGACCTCCTGCCTTGTAAGTCCGATTCTCAGCCCGAAATATAAATTCCAGGCCAGATTCTCTTTGATCGGCTTAGATATTATGTTTTTTTTCCTGCTTTTTCCTTCGAATCGACGGTCTGCTTGCCGTCTCCCACGAAGGCTTCCCAGCATTCATTGGAGAGTTCGTTCAGCTGGAAGGCATCCAAATAGGAAAACTGCTCTTCCGTGAGGTACTGAGGCTCATATGTCTGCCCCATCTGGGCCGCGTCAAACTTCTTCTTGTCTTCGGCCCCGTTCTGCATTATCTCCATGACTTTGGGAATGTTGATCCAGTAAGCGTTCCCGCTTACCATCTCACCGAAGCGCTTTATGTCGTGATCCGGACAGATCTCCGCCAGTGCGGCATTGCTCTTCACTGTCCTGGCGAATTCAACATTAATTCCATAAATCTCCATATCGTCTCCTTAGGCGATGTTCAGGAAGGTCTTTACCTCCTGCTCCGCCTCTGCTTCTGTGGTGTAGTAGTTGGCGCCCTTGTAACACCAACGCTGCTTATCAGTGTCATCGCGGCTGATCGTTGCCACCTCTGTGATGGTCTGATAGCTGACAGTCCCTTCTCTGGTCTGTCCGGAGTCACCGCGCTCCTGGAATTTGACCTTGGGCAGCATGATGGCCCTGTAGATCTTCGTGCCATTGCACTTGTACTCCCTGACGTACCCGGTACCCAGATAGCCGTCAACAGATTCCCCACCGGAGCCGATGACGGAAATGCCGTTGATGGTCTCCGCCGCTTCCCTCGCATGCAGAAGGGCATCCGCTTCCGGGAAAGGATCATCCAGCGTATAGGCCACTGTTCCGGACTGGAATGTGCCGCCGTCAGATTCAGAAACGACGTTGTCAGCGTACCAGTCATTGGAATCTCCTGCCTCGACAGACAGATCCACACCCACGCCACGGGCGATCCTCATGCCGCCGGAATAGTGGATTGTCTTCGTTGTCACATTATTTTCTGTCGTTACTTCGACCGTGCCATATCTGGCCGCGTAGACCTTGGAAAAGCCCGTCCCGACTGCACCGATAGCATCTTCGCCTCTTGCAAATACCATATCTTTACTCCTTTACAATCGCCTGGATCGACGTGTCTATGGACGTCTCCATGGCTGTTTCTGCTTTTGCTTTTGCCTTCCGGGCCGCTGGGTCAACGAATGGATGAGGTGCCCTGAAGGACGTCCCAGACTCCACAGAGCGGGCTATGAGGGCATTTGGCTGACCGGACGGGTATTTCTTCGTCCTCATGCTGTTATAGCCATCAAAGCCGATTTTCGTATTCCATCCAAGGCCCTCTTCCTTCATGGGAGCAATGCCCAGGCCGTCCAGCAGGCCCGCTTTCTGGACCTTGTTCACACCGTTCAGCTTGTTGTGCGGTGTTCCCATGCCCGAATCAACCGGTATGGACTGTGTTGCAGATCTGATCTCCGATGCCACCACCGCGGCGCCCTGATAGATCGCTTTTTTCATGATGTCTTCTGTGCTCTCTTCCAGCTCCTGGAGCTGTGCCAGATAGTCATCAAGCCCGCTGCCGATGATCCATTTAGCCATTTTTCCCACCCGTTTCCCATGTCCATTCATAGTGAATGGTTTGGGTCTCATCTTCGTACTGTACCGACGTGAGGACCCACGAAAGGCCCGCTACGTCGAACATTGTCTGCACCGCATCAAGAACCGGATCGAATTCCGTGTGGGTGTACACATGGGTGGTGCCCTGAATGACCTGCTCTTTCTTGCCGTTGTCCGCATAGAAGGAATTTCCTTCGCCTGCTTCGGCCCAGATCATCCAGTGCTCTTTGTTCCTTACCGGCCTCCAGTAATGGTACGCCGGTATCCCCACGCTTACATGAAAGCCATGAATCTCTTTAAGTTTCTTCGTCAGCGTCATAATAGTCCTCCCTCTTGATGAGGGTCAGATCTGACACCGGCAGGCCATCTTCATCATTGTGATGCTGGACTCTGTCGATCCTGTACTGGTCTTCCTCAATAACGCAGTAAAAGCCCGGCAGGATCCTTCTATCCTGCCAGACTCTTACAAGATCATCAATCTGTCTGTCCGCCCCCGCTGCCGCATAATATCTCTGATTGGATACGTTGAGATATCCAAAATCATAATCGTTATCCGGATACGGAGTCACAAGCTGCAGGACCGGCATAGCACCGGCCTCCGCAGTGTTTTGTGTGTCATATACTTTTAAAATTCCGCTGTCAAGTGTCACCAGTCACCCCTCCCATTTTCTGATGGAAGAGCAGGTCCTTTTCTGCAGCGTCCAGCATCCTTGGCATTGACTGATCAGAAGAGGCCCGCTTCCGCCAGAGCCACTCCGTCCTCATGCGGATGACGCCGCACACTTCAGGATCTTCTTTATCCAGGACTATCCCTCTTGTGCGGAGCTGCTGTTCCGCCTGCTCCTTCATGGCCCACAGGAGATTATCCTGGTTCTTCGGGCTGTTCAGCGAAACCTTTATCATTTCCATGATTTCCTGATCAGTCATCTGATCACCTCACTTAGGAAGCGAAAGTCATTGCGGCAGTCGGAGTGGTTCCGGCGATACCGATAACAGCGAATGCCTCCGCGATAGTAGGGCCGCCGTCGTAACGGGCCGTTCCCTTGAACAGTGTGTTGTCCTGGATGAACTGTGCATGCTCAGAAGAACTGATCTTAATTCCGGCTCTTTCTGCCAGGAGATAGTTCTCGAAGTAGCCGACGATGATAATATTGTCAGCCAGGAAGGAAAGGGTCTCGATCTCGCCGCCAAGAACAGGCATCTGATTGCCCACACCTGCCACGATAGCACCTGCAGCGTTGATGCTCATGGACTCTGCCATGACTTTCTGCTTTGTCTTGTTGTTCATGTACCATGTCAGGCCATTTGCCGCATACTTATCAGATGCAGCTCCGGTTGCTTCAGCCAGGTTCTGGAACAGTTTGAGTCCTGTGGAGTTTGCTGCTGTGATGGTAATGACATTGCTGGTGTGCAGATCTGCCCAAGGTCTGGCAGTGGCGGGATAGCCTGCGGGAGATTCGGTCTGCACCAGTCTGGTGACGATGCCCAGAGGCATTTTCAGAGTGCCGGAAGCGTTGCGGCCATACATTACAGCTTTGTCCACTGCGATCGCGATAGACGCGCCCAGAGCATTGACCAGCTCAGTTGCCAGTGCGATGTCGCTGTCTTCCAGTGTGGCGTTGCATACTGCGAAGTAGCCGCCGACCTTGTAGCAGTCAACTTCCTGCTGATAAAAAGCCAGGGACAGTTCAGTCAGAGTTGCACAGCACTCTACCCAGATTGCTTCCGGGATGCCTCCCATGACCGTGATACGGCCTGTACCCTTCAGAGGGCGGAAGTCCACATGCTTAATGACCTTGGATACGGTCTCAACCATCTCGCGGATCAGTCCGAGGAAGTTCTCAGGAATCGTAAGGCCTACATTAGTCAGGGCCCTCTTCTCTGCGATCGCTGTACGGACCTGGGACAGGAAGGACTTCACGTTTTCATCTGCGAAAAATGCTGCGCGCTGCTCTGCGCTCATACCGAAGAATTCTCTGGTGATCATATTCTTCACTCCTTTTCTTTCTCCGCCCGTCTGCTCCGGTGCGGGATCTACTACGGGGGCCGGTGCCGGCTCTGCTTCGATCTCTGCCAGCTCGCCCTCCAGCTTTGTTACTTCAGCTTCCAGATCTGCCTTTGCGGCGGCATTCTCCTTCTGCTCATTTTCAAGCGCATCCACCGCTTCCTCGACCGCTTTCTTTTCCTCTTCGGTCTCAGCTTCGGCAATGGCCTGCTCCAGCTCTTTCTCACGAGCTGCAAAATCGACGTTCAGCTCCTGGAGCTTTTTCTTTGCATCGTCGATTTTCTTTCTGAGAAGAATAGCTTTAATTGCCATCCTGTCCTCCTTTCAGTCTGTCGCGCATTTCCTTGCGCCACACTTCCAGTTTCCGGCGGTTGTGATCATCAACCTCCTTCTTCCTGGCGTTAATAGATGTCTGCTCATAAGCGGGGAATGTACAGGGAGAAACCTCAAAGAGCTTGCTGACTTCCCGGATCGTCCAGTGTACGGTACCGTCCTCCCGGTAATCTGCCTCTTCTTTTCCGATCTCGAAACCAAAGGAACAGCCCGACACATCTTTCCTTTTGATGCGTTCGTAGCAGTTCATTGCCTCCGAATCCTTCCTGTTTATCGTTACCCGGCCTCTGAGACCTGTATCATCAGCCTGGAGTGTGAGGGTTCCGGCACCCGTTCTTCCAAGCACGATATCTGAATTATGGTTCCAAAGAGCCCTTGTATCCTGGTCCAGGCAGGAATCAAAAGCGCCTTTGGCGATTGATTCTGTATGCCCCGGCCAGAGCTCATAATTGGAATTGAATACCGCAAAGTATCCTTCTATGATGGCATCATCGTTTTCCTCACGACACACCACATCATGGAAGGGGATATATCTCTTTTCCATCTCATTCCTCCTGAATCAGTTTTTTCTGGTCTCCCAGTTTATCTGCAGGTATGTAGTTCTCCAGCATGATCGGTTCATTCATGCCAGGGCCGTCAAGCGGCTCCATGTAAAGCCTATCTCTGACTTCGTTGCCGATCACAATACCTGATTTCCTCAGCTCCGAGAACGTGGAGGCCATCGTCTGGATGTCGTAGTCCAGGAGGCTCCAAATATTAAATCTCAGATACCACTTCGGCGATATGATCAGCCCTTTTGTCAGCTTCTGCTCGATCTCCTGGGCGATGGACTTGATTTTCGTATTGATGAAGTTGTTCCATTCATCCCTCTTGTATTCGCCCACTCCAAGGAGCCATGGAGGGCATCCGATAATAGCCGCTGCCGTCCGCTTATCAATCTCCACGCCTTCATGAATCGCAAGATCCTTCAGCGTAAGAGGCCGAACCTCTTTGATGTCCACCGTCCCGGCCGGTACAACCCACGGCTCTCCCGCCTCACTCGTCGCTATGTACTGATCCAGGAGCCGGCGCCGGCCTTCGGGAGAAGAAAATTCATCCACAAGAGAATCGACTTTTACAACGATCGGAGGCTTCCACTTTGATTTCATGAAGGCGTTCTTCGTTGCCCCTGCCTGTGCCAGTCTTTCCGCCACATCCCGGAGCGATACGGTAAGCCCTTTTCCCTTATACGGGTAATATCTGTCCGGGTTATGTGTAATATGGATCAGATCCTCCGGATCGTGAGGAATGCCATCAATCAGAATCTTATAATCCCTGCGGCCGATCGGCATGAATGACACCCTGTCCGGCGCTACCGCTTCCAGATCCTGAAGAAGGCCGTTGCTAGTGTGTGGCCAGATGATTGAGTTTCCCTCGCCGTATAAAAGCAGATTCATGACCACTACAGTCATCCACTGCTTCCTGGTCATGTATTTGCACGGATCAATGTCTATCTTCCGAGATAACTCATTGATTATCCTCACGTCTCCTTTGTCCGTGTTCGACATCAGTTTGATGGTCATAGACGCGACCAGCTCCGCCACTCTCAGGCAGCCGGTTATGATCTCCGGGCAGTTGGAAAGTTTTTTGTACTTGTCACTGCAGAGAATTTCATATGCTTCATCACTGGTCAGGAAGCCAACGAACGAAGATGGCGCTGATCTCTGCTGTACATTCTGTTTTTTTCTTTTCTTGCTCATGCTTTATCTCCCCACCACCTCCGGGCCTCCTCTTTCTTCGTGAGAGATTCTAAGAATCGTACCGCCGCAAAGACGGACGCGTCAAAAAGGTCCATCCTGTGTTCCGGCCGGACCTTCTCATAGGCTATCATGTCATCCGTTTTCTCGATTGCTCTGACATTCATAACGCAGTATTCAAATGCGTCAGAATGCAGGTAATAGAAATTGCCATCTTTCACCGACTTTTCTATCCGTCGGAATCCTCTTGATTTTTCAAAAGTGTACTGAGGCTGGTCCACCACGTTGAAATGTGCGGCCTTCATCTCGTCGCAAAACTCCCCGGCAAATTTCCGGTCCTGGCCGATCTGCCGGATCTTGTATCCGATGTTCCGCATGAATTTGAACCAGTTAACCACATCCGAATAGTGGACTGTCGGATTATTGCACATCGTCAGCCAGCCGTCTTCCTCCCATCCAAAAAGCGGAATGTCATCTTCTTCCGCCTTCTTAAGGGCCGCTGTCCTGGGGAAGAAAGCATGCGTCACGCAGATGTCCACTCCGTTGTAATGACCGTACAGCGCCGCTGCCGTAAGGTCGTGCATGCGGGACAGGTCCGCGCCGCCATACCAGTCAATAGGCAGCTTGGCCAGATACGTGAGCGACCAGTTATATTTGCTGTCAGATCTCCTGAATTCTCCGATGTCGAAGTAGGCCAGCATGGCGGCCGTGTAAATGTCCAGGGACCTGGAGAGGAAGTCTTTCCTCTGCTGCGGATCGTTCTGAGCCTGGAGTGAGTCGTTGTATATGTCATCCGGGCGGATTGTGACGCCGTAAGAAGGGTTCGCTTTGGCATGCTGCTCTCTGGATGTGTAATCCACATTGCCCTTTTCGTCCTGATCAGCGCGGGCGATGAATGCGAATATCGTGTCATCCTTCACGGCTCCGGACACGACCTTGATGCCGTACTCCATACGGCGATAGCCGAATGAGTTCATGTCATCACCGGCTGTCGTTATGCCTATTATCAACTTATTCTGATAGGCCTTCTGCGCTTCCTTGAATCTGTTATACTGTGCCGGCTTTTTGAATGCGTGGATCTCGTCGGCTATGGCAATGTTGCAGTTGAAAGAGTCCTGGCTGTCCGGATTCGCCGCCAGAGCCTCTATGTGGATGGACCCGGAAGGATTCCCGTCTTCGTCGTAGAATTGGGCCGTAATCGAATGTTCGGCATTATTGTTCCGGATCCGGAATTCATCCACCATCTTGTGGTAGCGGATAGTGTAGAGGATATCTTCAAAGGCCTGCGTGGCCTGTTTCAGAGATGCGGCCACTATGTAAAGCGTAGCGCCGACCTTCCTCTCCAGCAGGGCCAGAGCAAAGGCCAGGCAGGCAATGAACATTGTTTTGCCGTTCTTACGCGGGACGAAGATGAAGGCTTCTTTAAATCTCCTTTCGTCGGTCCCTTTCCAGTAGAATCCGATCAGGTTATATACGATGAAGATCTGCCAGGGCTGCAGGATCACCGGCTGATTGACCAGTGAGCGCCCTTCCAGATCTTCACCTTGCTTATGCACCATGATCCGCTCAATGATGCCTATAACGAAGTTAGGCTCCTTCGTGTGGAGCTCCAGATCATCTCTCTGCAGGTCCGAAAGATACCTGGCGCAGGCCAGGACTATTTCTTTACCGGCTATAATTTGGCCGGAGCATACATCTTTGGCGTACTGTAGAGCGATTTCGCTGTAATCCTTAGCCGCCAAGGTCCTTCAGTGCTTCCGCCAGTGCAGATTTCTTTTTCTGCGGCTTCAGGAGATCTTCGTCGATTTTCCTGAGGCCCTGCGGAGTGAGACCAAGATCCCGCCAGTACGCCAGGGCGGATGTATTCAGGTCGTTCCAAGTCTGCAGCAAAGGATTCTTGATCAGATTCGTCGAACCGTTCTTGTTCGTGTATTCAATTACCGACTTGCCGCCGGACTTGGTAAACTCCGCATGGGTCTTGTCCCGCTGCTCCAGAATGCCCGCCAGGGTGTCTATGGCCGGAAGAAACTCCTTCCGGTAGGTCCCCACACCCTGGGTCTGGGCTATGATCTTCTTTTTCCAGTCTGCCTTCCTCATGGCCCTCCTCCGGGTCCCACCCGGCCCCCTCCGGGATTTCCCCCTTTTTTGAAATTTTCCCGCGCAGTTGGAAAGAGAAACCCTCGCCAGTGTGCTTTGTTGCTTCATAAATCGCGCGCGGGAGGGGGGATATTTGCGCCGGCGCAAATCGGCGCCCGGCATTTATAGTCAGTCAAGCGGAGCGCAGGGCTCTGACCATGTGACTCCATCGGTCAGGATGTAACCATCCTTGCTGATCCACTGCCACATTCCTTTCCTCGCGCAGAAGTAACTCTTAAGCGGCAGCTCCTCGCCGTCATACCTGCAGAGATACCAGCCAGTCTTCTTAGGCGATCCCTTCTTGAATGTCTTATCCATACCGCCTGTACCTCCGTGAATACTCCAGGCCCTTGCGCCCCTTGTCCGGGTGCATCTTGTTGTGGCACTTCTCGCAGAGTGTCACGCAGTTATTTGGATCGTAAGCCAGCTCTGGATATTCTTCACGCTCTTTGATGTGGTGGACGATATTGCCCGGCACATCCTTGCCGTAGCGCTTACAGAGCTGGCACTTATATCTGTCCCGCCTCCGTATCGATTCCGCAAAGGCTTTCCATCTTCCGGAATGATAGAACGGGTCTGTGTCTTTATATTTCGTCATGGTAATCAAAAAGGAGACCAGCTTCGTGCCAGTCTCCTATACGAGGGTAATTTATGAAATTCGTGAATTCCCATCACTTCACGCCTAAAATCATATCACGTTATTTTTTCCCTGGTGCCCAATCTTTCGGATTCGGTCTGCCACATATACGACAAAGCGCTGCTTCCAGAGTCCGTAAGTGTTCCGGGCCGCATCATCAGGATACCGCTGCCGGCGCTGGATGTTATCCCAGACTCCCTTCCGGTATTCATCCGGGATCATCTTCAGACCATCATCTATGATCGTCACCATGATACATGGCCAGCTCTGAATCCTTTCAGCCGCCTGTGCGAATGTCGGGTCTCCTGTCCCGCTGCCGTGAGGCTGTCCATCACTGGCCACGCCTTTCAGGCCGATCATCCCCGTCGATTCTTCCAGGTAACTGTAATAGCATCTGATCGTCCATATAGTGGCATTCCATTCTGCTTTTGGTAAAGCCCACTCATTCTTTCTCTGGTACTCGCCCACGCCTTTACTCCTTCGCGTTAATGTTTATCTGCTGAATGTGCTTGATCAGTCTCTCATCTGAATCTGCTACGTATGTCTGTAGGAGAACATAACACACGTTACTGGCCCAGAGAGCCCCTCCGTCAGCGATCAGCGGACCGCCGATATAAGCCTCGCCCTCTTTCTCCATTATCTCGTCGGGCTTTACGATTCCCAGGAGCTCCGTCCGGATCTCTTTGCAGAGACCGTTCACTTCCTCCGATGCCTGAAGGATAGTGAAATCTCCTTCTCCTCTGTCGATCCGGAGCGGCGTGATCTCCCACCTTGCCCAGGAATGGCAGAGGCCGAAGCGCTTCCTTAGGTTGTATTTTGGATCCGGGACCCTGCTCTGGACCTGGCCCTTCTTGCTCTTCTCGATATCAAACTCCTGACCATATTCTGGGAGATCACCCAGGTAGTTGACGATTGCCGCCTTAAGGCAGTTGGGCGCCAGCTTCTCGTCATTCCATACGATCCATGTCTGGCCGTTGCTTATGTAGTAGCCGGCGCTCCCGTTCTCTGTATACTCATCCCGGCCGATGATCAGAAGACCGTTCTTGTATGCTCTTTCCATGAGCTTCTGCAATGCTGAGATTTTAAAGATCAATTATCTCACCTCCCGTCCCGTAATTCCTTTCCGTTCCCGGATTATCCTGCGGATTTTGGAGCCTTACTGAAAGACCGCCGTCGGCCATTCCCTGTTCCGGAATGAATATCGTCATGCTATCAATAATCTTTCCCGCTTTATTCATCCCCGCAACAAAAGCATTGTCCACTATGTTGTCTTCCCTACCGGCGCTGTCATAAATCGTTTCCGTCATGATGTCGAGTATTCTGATAACAGCATCTGCATCTACTAACCTCATGTAACCTCCTTCCGGGCCGCCGCACCATCGGCCCTGTTTATTTCCGTGGGATTCGGCCCGGATCCAGAAGGACCGCTGCCTGGTGCGGTATGAATCTCAATCCATGAGATCTTTCTACTTTTTCCCGTAGAGCAAATCTTTTTCAATTTGCTCTACCGCCTTCTCCATCACTCCATGAAGCGGGCAATCCTCCGGCCTTCCGTCTTCCTTGACTGGCTTGCCGGTGATGATACAGCCCCAATCATCCTCATTCATCGGGCACTTGCCGCAGCCGCCCGGCATGGGTATATCCAGTATGACCGCCATAGTCTCCCTCCTTTACAGGTCACAGGCATCTTCCGAACATTCCGGCTTTGGAAGATCCGGATCCGTTTTCCACTTGGCCAACATGGCCCGAATGCTCCTTTCATCGTTCGCCGCGAATGGCGCCGGGATCGTTGTCAGCCAGTCAGCATAGGCTTCAATCCATTCAACAGGGATAAATACTTCTTTCGGCCTTATGATCTGATTCTCGTTTGTGTAAAATTCAACACCATCCACCCCGGCCATCAGATGGACTCTTTTCTGTCCGCTCGGAAGTTCTCCGTTGATCTCTGCTCTGATCAGTACCTGCTCAGCCATAATATTTCCTCTCTTTCTTTTTCTGGTCTCTGCATGATGTTTGGCATCATATCGGAGGTGGCACGGGGCACACATGGCCATCAGATTTTCTTTTCTCACATCCTCCGGCGTGTGATTCAGGTGTGCCACCGTCAGTGTCCGCTTATGTGTGTCAAATGGTTCTCCAGGCTTCCGGCATTGCTTTCCGCATTTCTGGCATTTCCAGCCTGCTGCCGTTTTGACAGCTAAGGCTATCTTTTCCCAGTTATCCGGATACCTGGCCCTGTCCATCGGCATTTTCCATCTCCTTTTCTTCTCTCTCCGAAAGCGGAAGGTACGTCCACCTTGTGATCATTCCATCGAAGATCTCTCCATAATTGCGGAAATGCCCATTGATGTACTGGCAGATGCCTACTTTCATCCCCTGAAAATCAACGAGATATTCCCCGCCTTTCGGCGGTCTGGACTCTTTTGTGAGCGGATGCCAATCGTAAGCGTCCCTCAGGCCATTTTGGTATCCCTTGTTGTAGTAATAGTCTTTGATTCTGCTTTTGATTTCTGCAAGTTTGCGATCATACTCTTCTTTTGCCTGATCGTATCCACGCTGATATTCTCTTTCGGCAACAACATTGTGGATATGCTCTATTGCCGTTGTGCCTGCCCCCTGTGCTTTTATTGTCATCCTCTTTACCTCACAGTTCTTCAAACTCACTTTCGAGAAACGCTTTTGTGAATCGGCAACTCGCCTTCTCGTCATTAATAAGATCTCTTAAATTGACGAGACGCACTGGCATACATGGTGTATAGCAGTATTCTTCGGCAATTTTAATTCCTATACTTGTTGTTTCTTCGTTGGTAAATTCCTGAAGCCTGCTCTCAAATCTTTCGATTTGCTTTAACCTTTCTTCAACATCTTTGATCCCCTTGGTTATTTCTTGTGCCCTGTCAAACTTTTCTTTTGTCACTTTCGCCTCCTCACATGAACACCACCGGGCATCCCGGATCAGCGCAGGACCAAAGGTATCTGGCAAACTCTTTGCACATTGCCAGACCGTTCTTGTTCTTTGATGTCCCCTTGCAGACCTTCCATGTGCTCCCCTGCTTATATTCCACATAGCTGTGGACCATGATTGTGAATGCCGGGGCTTCTGTACACTCAATGAATGATGTGTACCGCTGCCTGTGCTTTACTCCGTTCTGCGTCCAGCTCATGATCGTCTTTTCTGTATCCCTGTTCCGATCGAACGCATAGGCATAACTCTTTAATACCACTTCATTCTTTCCCAGAATGACAGCGCCAGATCTGTCGCAGGCCGTCTTCCCTTTTGCGGTCTTCCGCATCATGTAGCCCGTCCCGCGGCCCGTGCTGTCGGTCTTTACGATAAAGACCTGTGTCTTTCCGGTCTCCTGCATGACCGCTGCCGCCTTGGCTTTGACGTCGGCCGGAGCCGTCGAAGCTGCTTCTGTTCTTGCCGGCAGGACCGCTGCCAGGATCATAATTGTCATCAGAATTGTGATTACTTTTCTCATTACTTGCCTCCTAAAATCATCCTTGTCACTCTTAGCCACTCCCACTTGAAAGCGGCCGCTTTGTTCCCGTTCGGGTCTATTGGCTTATTGTCCACCTCAACGCCGCCTACGTTGAGGTATCGTCGAACCTCTTTCTCCGGGATCCTCATCTCTTCGGAGATCTCTTTCAGACTCAGTCCGTCATCCCAGAGGTAGACTGCCAGGTCTTCTTTCGTCTCTGGCATCACGTTTTCCACCTCCTAACGTCTGATATTCACGGACCGGAGGAAGAGGGCGGCGCTTTGATACCGCGTATCTTCCAGTCAATAGCCAGTCCACAGACACGCGAAAATATCTTGACAGTCTCCAAACGTTGAAGGCTGACATCTGTTTGGCCCCCCCATTCTTCCACACTGAGAGCATGCACTCAGTAAGTCTCATGTCTCTCGCTATCTGCCTCTGTGTCTTTCCGGATTCCCGGATCAGCTTATCCAGCCTGTCACTGAATCCTTCAAGCTCCCGTTCCCAATCCTGGAAGTCCGGTGTGTCTCTTAAAACTTTCACAAATAGCTCCTTCCCATGAGGGCCATCCACTCTTCTCTGCTGTGGGTCTTTTCGTACTCCATCTGACATTCACGCTGAAGAGCGATTGCAAACTGATTTCTCTCCGGGTGATGCACTGAGAAGGCCGTCCCAGATTCATCCCCTTCATGGTGCCTGGGACAGAGACGGACCTTGAAACCGTTTTCTTCACTGATCCGCCTCAATGCGGTCCCAGGAAAGATGTGGTGGCACTCTGTCTTTTTGTGGGAGAAGTCTCCCTCTGTCATGGCGCATAACCAGCAGTAAGATTCGTCTGCCTGCAGGATGGATGGAGGATGCGGGCGGCGCTTCTTTTTCGTTGTTGGCTTCGGGAATCTTAATCCGCTCATTTGAACACCCATCCGCTTTCCAGATCCAGGAGCATGACCCTGCCCCGGATCTCCATGCCGGCCGCATTGGCTACCGCCCTGAGGGCTTCCATGGTCAACTGATTTCTCCGGGCCGCTGCCGGATCAGGCCTCTTGCGGCTCTTTGCCTGGACCTTGCCCACGGCTCTGTCGGCCGACGGGTCTCTGTAGCCTTCCGCGTTCATTCTGTTTCCTCCAGATCTTTCTGCTCCACGTACCTTGGGCACTTGCACCGGGGACACATGAAACGCATCGTCTCCTTGTTCCACCACGAAGGCTCAAGCTCTTCCCCAGTCGCTTCCAGGTCTTTTCCGCATCCCTGGCAGGTAAAGCGGAAAAGTGCCCCCTGCACCTCTCCTTTTGGCTCTTCGCCGGCGATTCTGATCATTTGGTTTCTTCTCCTTCCACGTAGTAGGCCCACCCTTTTCTATCCTTGATGGGCAGATATGATTCTTTGTGCGGGAGCCTCAGAAGTCTCGCCCTGGGCCCGCCTTTCAGTTCGTATTCCAGCTTTTCCCGGATGCCGTCTTTGCCTACAAGGACCTTTGTCCCCTCCGGGAGTTTGCGGACCTCTTCAGCGCTTATCTGCTTCATACTTTTCCTTCACTCTCCCGCACCAGTCTTCCTGGGCGTCATCGTCCTGCTTTTGCTCTGCTTCGCTTTTGGGGACCGCCGCGATTGCCCATACTGTCAGGACCGCTATCACGATACCCACTAAAATCAACACTTTCAAAATTTGGGCCTCCCTTCGCCCCGATCTGGATCATCCTGTATGCAAGATAATCGTATCCGTCTCCATCCTGGCTCCGGATAATGGAGCCCTTTTCGATGTAGTACCCTTTCAGCGGTTTCGGCTCCTTGCGGAATGTGGAGGCGCCCACCACTTCTTTTTCCACCTTCGGTTTCCGAAGGTTCCGGGAACATGAATAGGCTTTGCCCTGCAGGCGGTCTTCGTCATCCAGCTTCTGAGCCGTCTGTTTCATCATGTATGCGGCCACCTTCCCATATTGCCCGTCTGTGTTCAGCGGGTTCGGATGGAAGGCGCTTCCCTTCCCCTCTTCAGGATCCGGGACAGCTTCATACCAGACCTGCATGATCAGACGGACGTCCATGTAGTTGAGGACTATGTGATGGTGCCTCGCTCCCCTGGAACCTATCTCCATGCTGTGGACCCACTTCAGTTCCTTGCCCCTCTTCCGGTACTCTGCCCGGAGCTTTCGGATGAACCTGTTGAAATTCTCTTTCATCTTCTCCGGGCTGATCGGCTCTTCTCCCATCCTCCGGATGTAGACTATCGTGAGAAAAAGGTCTCCGTCTTCGAAGTTCTCATTCAGCAGCCATCGGAGGCGCTGTTCTCTCCTCTGGGCATTGGAGAGGGCCTGCCTCGGTGAGGTGGGTCCTTTTCGCTTCTCTCTCTTACCTCCCTTCCGGCCATGGGCACGGTCATGGTATTTGATCACCTCTATGGTCCTGCCAGCCTTGACAGTCTTTTTGATATATGCCATGACCTGTACCCCTGTCCTAAAGTTAATGCTCTTATCAAGATATGAACGGCCATTGCAGGCCGCCTATCTTTGTTTCTCCCAGGCCTCCACATGGTGGCCGAAGTGTTTGTATGATGATGATTTAAAGACCAGCTCCCCAGTGCTCGGATCGATATAGAAGCACCGGCGCCGCCACCAGTGACGGCCGTCTGTATCTATAAAGTAGTCGCAGACATTCATCCAGCCCGGCTCCGAAGATTTCTCTTCCTCGGAGCCGGCGTATTCCATCTCTGTGTAGCGGTCTCCCAGCTGGTCCTTTCCAATTGTTGGCCTTTCTCCGAAAAAGCCCTGGGCATCAGACATCAAATCGCGCTGGCTCTCGCTGATCAGCGTGTAATCATTCTCCCGGTACTCCATCGGCTTTCTCCTGGTAGATTGTCAGCGGCTTTCCCGGATCGTATTTAATAGGAATAGGCAGCACATCCGTCTGATCCAGCTCCTTCTCCATCCGCTTCAGCGATCTGGCCATGGCAGCCAGGTCTTTCTTCATGGCGGCCTGCTCTGCTGATACCTGCTGAGTAGCAATCACCCAGTCGCGGCTGATCTGATCCCGGAGGCGCATGTCATTTTCTTCGGCCGTGAGGGCCTGCTGCCATGCTTTCTCAAAGGTGTTCAATGCGTTCCAGGCGTCCTCCTCAGAGTCGCACTCCGCGAAGGCAGGAGACTGGTATTTTAAGTGGACCACGATTCCCCACTTGCCATTGACCAGCTGGACCCTCGCGCCGGAGATCTCCCCCGACGCAAAGATTGCATTCTTAATATGTAGAATTTTCATCTTCCGACCACCTCCCGGAGGGCCTTCTGCAGGCTCTCACAGGATGAAAGGGCCCTCGGCCAGGCTCCGGCATCCATGGCCTTCTTCAGATTGTCGAAGTAGATTTTTGCTCTCGATCTGGCGGCAATTTGCGCCGGCGAAACTGTCTCTTCTTCGTCCTCTTCCGGCTCATTCATGCTGTCTGAGAGAGATTCAGTTTCTTCTGCATCTTCCCCAGCTGATGGCACAGATTCAGCCACGACTGTGCCCGCCAGAGGCACAGGTACAGGATCGTCAACTGCAGGTACTTCTCCTTCAAGATCGGCATCTTTGTCAGCTCCGTTATACGTCCCTGCCTCGTCATCTCCTCCAGACGGTTCACCTTCGTCTGTCTCCTCACTGCTGCCGCTTTCCATGCC
>ODAJ011790224.1_pt1 | contig 35095 bp, 31 predicted proteins | sample 1539241 | NCBI WGS metagenome assembly ODAJ01 (sample SAMN02144231, study PRJEB22623) | gut metagenome | biome: sheep rumen | host: Ovis aries | place: New Zealand
TATAGTGCCACCCATAGATAAAGTAATTAATAAAGTGCTAATCCATGCTTTAGTTTGATCTGATAATTTTCTAGATGATATTAAAGCAAGCATCTTAGTAGTAAAATCATCTGTTTTAATAGCTTTATTATCCTTAATATAAGGATTATTTTTAATTTCACTCATATTTATACTTCCTTCATTACTTCATTAATATAAATCCATTCATTTTCTTCATTAACTGGATTTAAGATAATACTTCCATTATTAAATTCATATCTAGAAGCATATTTATTAATACCATCGGTATATATTAAATATTGAACAGACATATCATCAGGTGCGATTACTTTTAATATTTTATATTTATTATTATCTAATTCAAAAGTTAAATTCTCCATATTATTAATCACCTATTATAATTTTATCAAATAATTAATATATAAATCAATAAGTATGTAAACTATAATAAAATAATTGATTTTATAATATAAAAATGTTATTATTTCAATAGTAAAGGAGTTATCAATATATGGAAAGAAAGAATAAAACAATATTAGCCTTATCAATAATCGGACTTATCTTAGTAGTAGCAGGAGCATCATATGCATACTTTAGTGCTAGAATAACAGGATTAGAAAGAGCTAGTACTTTATCATTAACAGGTGGCACATTAACAATTGAATATTTAGAAGGAAATGAAGAAGTTTCAATAGGAGATGTATATCCAAGAGATGATGAATGGCTTACAAAAACATTTACTTTAAAAGGAACTAACAATACAGACTTAATTATGAAGTATAAAGTTGGTTTAAATATAGTAAGTAATGGTTTTAAAGATAATGAACTAACATATGATTTAACTCATGAAGATGCTCAATCAGGAACTCCAATAGTAGAGCAAACTAACATAGGAATTCAAAATACAGTAGGTACTCAATGGTTTGGAACTGGACAGTTTGTAAATGGAACAAATGTAGAACACGCATATACCTTAAAAATTTATTTTAAAGATACAGGACTAGATCAAAATGATTCACAAGGAGCAGTTTTTAATGCTAAATTAACTGTTGCAGATGATGGAACAGAAGAGGAATCTAATTCACCAAGTAATCCATCAAGTGGTGGGATGCCAGATGGTTGGGCAAATCCAACAACTGGTTCATTACTTGCCGGGATAAAAGCTAATTATCCATCTCCAACAGCACCTATAACTACTCCTGGTAAAGAAGTTAGTTTATATTTACATATAACAGACACTATTGATTCATATGAAGATTCAGAAGATCCTGATCCTGAATCAAATTCTACTATGTACAAATTTGCAAATACTAGAGCAGAATTAATAAATAATCCAGATAGCTGTGATGAAGTAGATGGAGATAGTATTGTAAATAATTACTATGTTGGAAAATATATTAGAGAATTCTATTATAATGATAGTGAAGATCCTGGTTATAGTGGTGAAGAGGAAGATAGTGAAGAAACATATGAATATGGCGACTATATTTATTATGTAGTAGATTTACACACTGAAACTCATACTGAACCAAATGATGGTGGAGAAATTTGTTATGAAACAGTTGAAGATCCAGAAGACCCTGAGAGTACCTATGAAAAGGAAGTAGAATGCCCTGATAATGAAGTTGAATCTGACGCACTAGGACTTATGGACGTAACTAACCATGACATACCAAGCACTCCAGAAGCATTAATGGCAAGTACTGAAGATGATTACGGAACAAGCTATTACTTTAGAGGAGCAGTAGAAAATAATTATGTATCATTTGGTGATATGTGCTGGCGAATAGTTAGAATTGATGGTGCTGGTAATATTAAGTTAGTACTATCTAATTATAATAAAAGTTTATCTAACCCTTGTTCTACATCAAATGATGGATCTGACATGGCTTTTGCCAGAGTTGGTAATTCATATAATAGTCGTTTTAATCGAAATTACAATTATAATACATATGTAGGCTATATGTACTCAAATAATCTAACATCTACTGATTATTTAACAGCCCATGCCAATGATAATGATAGCACTATTCTAACATTCTTAAAAAACTGGTATGGAAGTGCGTTTAACTCATCTCAAAAGGAATTATTAGCAGATACCATTTGGTGTAATGACAAAAGGGTTATATCAGATACTAGTTATGATATCACTTACCAAAATACCGGTGTTAATAATGATAAAACATACTACGCATCATGGCAAAGATTAGTTGTTAATCCCATAGCTCCAAGTTTAAAATGCGGTGAAAGTAAAACTGATAATCTAATAAGTAAATTTACAGCTAGTACTAGTACAGATAATGGATATGGGAATGGTACTTTAAATGGATATAAGATTGGTTTATTAACAGCTGATGAAGTAGCATTTGCTGGTGGAGCAACTGGATACAACACTTCTTATTATTTAAATAAAAATGCAAGTGGCACCTGGTGGTGGTTAATGACTCCTAGTTACTTCAATGGTAATGCGTACGCGTGGGGCGTTGACTACTTTGGTAGCTTGTACAACGGCAACAACGTGTACTTTTCGGGCGCGGTCCGTCCTTCAGTTTCTCTTAAGTCGACGACCATGATAACAGGAGGAACAGGTACTAGTTCAAATCCGTTTACTATAGAATAATTGATATTCTAGAAATGGAAGGTCGTAATCGTAAAATCCTAGAATACGTTTGCGGAAAACCCTTTCCGCAAACAAACAAAGATTGATATAAAATAAAAAGAAGTATAAGTAAATAAATAACAGGCACAAGGCGCTTTAGGCTTTGCGGGTAAACCTGCAAAGCAAAGCCTAATAGCCGGCAAGTAATCTTTCTTTGATACTTTCTTTTGAAAAGAAAGTATTATAACTTGAAATTTTAAAAAATAATATTATAATAAAGATATATTTTAAGTGATGACTTCCTTGGAAAAGAACGAGCTATAGATTAATGAAGACCTTGATAGGGTGGAACCGCATTTATAATGCCCCTATTACTTGGTCTTTTTATTTTTAAAAAGAGGTGGATATGAAGATATTTATTGGTAGTGGATCTAATCCTAATATTAGAGATGATTATTTAAAAATGACTAAAGATGTATGTGATATTTTATGTAATTTAGATTATTCTTTGGTATTTGGAGCCTATTCTAAAGGTATGATGGGTGTATGTTATAATACTTTTATAAGTAATAATAAGAAGGTATTAGGTGTAACTTTAAAAGAATATGCTGATGATTTAAATAATTTAAAAGGTATGGATTATGTTATTGTAGATAATTCATTTAAGAGATTAGAGTATATTTATAATGAAAGTGATATATTTTTAATACTTCCTGGTGGGACTGGTTCTTTAGGAGAATTATTTGGTCTTATGGAAGAAAATAAAACTAATAAATTAAATAAAAAGATAATAGTGTATAATTATAAGGGATTTTATAATGAGTTAATTGATTATATTAAAAAATTAAAAATAAAAGGATTTACTTATCAAGATGAACTTGATAAATTAATAATAGTAGATAATATTAATAATTTAGAAAGAGTGATTAAAGATGAAAGAAATTAATATGGAAGATATGGTTAATTATTGTAAAAATTATGGTTTTATATTTCAAGGATCAGAAATATATGGTGGACTTGCTAATACTTGGGATTATGGTCCATTAGGTTCAAGACTTAAAAATAATATTAAGGATGCTTGGAGAAAAAGGTTTATTGAAGAAAGACGTAATGCTTACGAAGTTGATGCAGATATTTTAATGCATCCTAGAGTATGGGAAGCATCTGGCCATGTAGATTCATTTGCGGATCCTTTGACAGATTGTAAACATTGTAAGACAAGACATAGAGCAGATAACTTAGTAAATGATTATACAGGTACTAGTATCGGTGATACTTTATCTAATGAAGAATTACTTAAATATATTAAAGAAAATAATATTCCATGTCCTAAATGTGGTAAATGTGATTTTACTCCAATTAGACAGTTTAAATTAATGTTTGAAACTCATAGAGGGGTAGTAGAAGATGCTAAAAGTACAGTTTATTTAAGACCTGAAAATGCTCAAGGAGAGTATGTTAATTTCTTAAATGTTCAAAGAAGTATGAGAGCACGCCTTCCATTTAGTATTGGTCAAATAGGAAAAGCTTTTAGAAATGAAATAACTCCTGGTAATTTTACCTTTAGAACTATTGAATTTGAACAAATGGAATATCAAACATTTTGCAAAGAAGGGTCAGATACTGAATTATATGAGTATTTTAAAGAATATGGTAAAAAATTCTTTATGGATTTAGGACTTCCAGCCGAAAAATTAAGATTTCATGATCATGAAAAACTTGCTCATTATGCTAAAGCGGCCTGTGATATTGAATATTTATTCCCATTTGGATGGGGTGAGATAAATGGTACTCATAACCGTACTAATTTTGATTTAACAAGACATGAAGAATACAGTGGTATTTCTCAAAAATATTTAGATCCAGAAACTAATGAAAAATATATTCCTTATATTATTGAATCTACTTATGGATTAGATAGAACTGTTTTAGCTATTTTATTTGAATGTTATAAAAAAGAAGAATTAGATAATGGAGATGTACGTGAAGTATTAAAATTATCTCCTTATTTAGCACCATATAAAGTGGCAATTTTACCTTTAATTAAGAAAAATCATAGTGAAAAAGCTTTAGAAGTATTTGATAAATTATCTAAATATTTTATGTGCTCATATGATGAATCTGGTACTATTGGTAAAAGATACAGAAGAGCGGATGCAGTTGGTACTCCATATGCGATTACGATTGATGATGATACTATAAATAATAATACTGTAACACTTAGAGATAGAGATACTATGGAGCAAATTACTTTACCACTTGATGAAGTAGCAAATTATGTTTTAGATAAAATAAGATTTTAATAATAATACTTAGGAGGGTTATGGAAAATTTATATAGAGACTTAAAAGATAAAAAGGATTATACTTCAAGAATTAATAATGTAGTAGATGAAGACTATTATAATTATTTTGTTAATAAGTTTTTACCTGAAATAATTATGGAAGAGGTAAATAAATTAAAATTAGAAGATTCTTTAAATATAAGTAGTTTAAGTGATATAAAAACTAAATTATACATATATTTTTTCTCAAATCAAGGGTTAAATTCTGAAGAGCCTAAATTAAGAATAGATGGTAATGATTGTTTTTTACATTTTTCTAAAGCAGATTATAATAAATTAACTGAAATGATTATTAATTTTGCTACAAAAAGAGGAATATTATCTAATTATATTGGAGAAAAAAATAACTATCATGGAATAATTATTGATACTGATTTAAATAGTTTAATAATAGCTTATTCACTAGAACTAAGTAAAAATCCATATTTAGATTTAAATAGGAAAAATGAAATATATTCTAATTTTAAAAATTATATAATAGATCAAGTTAATGCTTTAGAATCATATTATGTTGATGATGTATTATATAGACAATTTGAAGAAGAATTTTTAGATTTAGTTATTGTTGATATTATTAAAGAGTATATTAATGGTATTAATTACCGTAATTTAAATTGTTATAAATTAACTGCTAATATTACAGTTGGTAATACTAAAGCAAAAGATAATACTCTAAATGCGATAATACCTATAATTCAAAGATTTATGCAAGATTATGATTTAGGTGAAGTTGATTTTATTAATGGAGAAGCTATTATTAAATTTAAAACTGATATTAATTCCTTAATAGATGCTTATTATATGGAAAAACAAAGATTAGAATACTATAAGTATAGTAAATATTCAGATAATCCAAAAGTTAAAGTTAAAGAATAATATAGAAAGAAGGTACTATTATGACATATACAACTCAAATTAAAGATGAAATTACTAAATTAGAAGATAATTATTATGAAAGTTTAATTACTTTATGTACTTATCTTAAATTTAATAGTACCATTTTAAATGATAAAATATCTATATATACGGAAAATGCATCTGTAGCTAGATATTTATTTAAAGAGTTAAAAAATCATTACAATATTAATATTAATATAACTAATCGTACTATTAAAAGATTTAAAAGAAGAAATATTTATATATTGTCTATTAAAGAAAAAATAGCTACTATTATTAGTGATATAAATAATAATTTAGATAATATTTTAAGTGCTAGTAAGGAAGAGAAAATAGCGTTTTTAAAAGGTATGTTTTTATCTTGTGGTAGTATAAATGATCCTAAGAAAAATCAATATCATTTAGAATTTTTAATAAAAGAAGAGGTTAGTGCTAATTTAGTTAATAATGTATTATTAAGTTTAGATTTTAATAGTAAAGTATTAAAAAGAGATAAAGAATATATGGTTTATATTAAATCATCTGAAAATATTAGTGATTTTATTAATATGTTAGGTGCGATAAATGCTTTATTTTATTTTGAAGATATTAGAATTTATAAAGATCATAAAAATATGGTTAATAGACTTAATAATTGTGAACAAGCTAATGTAGAAAAGTCTATGAAAACTAGTAAAAAAATTATTGATAATATTAATTATTTAGATAGTAATGATTTAATTAATTTGTTAGATGATCGCACTAAAGAAATAATTGTTTATAAAAAGAAATATCCAGAAACATCTTTAGGAGAACTAGCTGATATAGTATCTTTAGAAACTAATAAACCAATTACTAAATCAGGAATAAATCATCATTTTAGAAAGATTAATGAATTAGTAGATAAGCATCAAAATAAAGCAGTTGATTAATAACTGTTTTTTTGTTATAATTAGTTTTGCGTGAGAGAACTTTAAATATTATAAGAAAGAGTGGTTAATATGAGTAAAATTAAAATTTTTGGTTTGGGTGGATTAGATGAAAATGGTAAAAATACTTATGTAGTAGATGTAGATAATCGATTATTTATTTTTGATGCTGGATTAAAATATGCTAATGATTCTAATTTTGGGATAGATTATATTATTCCTGACTATAGTTATTTTAAAAAAAATAAAAATAGAATTGAAGGAGTTTTTATTACTCATGCTCATCCTGAAAGTTATGGAGGAGTTAGTGATTTAATTACTACTATTCCGGATATTAATATATATGCTACAAAATATACCATTAATCAAATGATTTTAGATGGAGTTCCAGAGAAGAATTTACATATTATTGAGGCTCATAAAAAGATTAATTTTAGTAATAAAATAAGTGTTTTTCCTATTAATGTAAATCATTCAGTACCAGATAGTGTTATGTATTGTTTAAATACTTTAGATGGTACAATTGTGTATACTGGTGATTTTATAATTGATCCATCTATGATGGATAATTATCATATGGATTTAGGTAAAATAGCCTATGTTGGTAAACAAGGAGTACTTGCTCTTTTATGTGAATCATCATTTTCAGAAAATAAAGGACATACTTCACCAAATCATCATTTATATTCATTTTTTAATAATATAATTAATAAAGCACCTGGTAGGATTATCTTTAGTACTTTACCAGTTCATTTATATACAATTGAAGCTATTTTTAAAGCAGCTTTAAATAGTCATCGTAAAATAGTTGTAATGGGTAAAAAATTACAAAATATAATTAATATGGCAATAGATAATAAATATTTAAAAATACCTAATAGTATTTTAGGAGATTTATCTAATATAAATGATAATAATTCAATTCTTTTAGTATGTGATGATCGGGCAAAACCTTATAATTCAATTGAAAAAATAGTAGCAGGTAATGATAAATATATTAAATTAAATGAAAATGATACAATATGTTTTGCTGAACCAAAATATGATGAAAATGAAAAGGCATATGTTAAAATTCAAAATGAACTAGCTATGATGGGTATTAATACATTAGAAATACCTAAAGAAAAAGGTATTAGTTTACATGCTTCATCTGAAGATATTATGATTATGATTGATTTATTAAAACCTAAGTATTTTATACCTGTAAAAGGGGAATATCGTTTTATGGTAGGTGCTGCTGATTTAGCAAGTAATTTAGGTTATAAACCAGAAAATATATTACTAAAACAAAATGGAGATATTATAACTATTAATGATAAAAAAATAGATAATAATGGGGAACATATATTTATAGATGATGTTTTAATTGATGGTTCATCTTCAGAAGATGTTGGTGATTTAGTTATTAAAGATCGTGAAATGCTTTCAGAAAATGGTATTGTTTTAATAAGTGCTACTTTATCTAAAAAAGATAAACATATGTTAGCTGGTCCTGAAATTACTACAAGAGGATTTATTTATGTTAAAGATTCTAAAGAAATGATTGATGAAATAAAAAGAATATCTTTAGAAGTTATTAATAAAAATATTAATAATAATTATGTTGATTTTAATAATATTAAAGTTGAAATAAGAGAAAAATTAAGTAAATATTTTTATATTGAAACAGAATGCAAACCTATGATAATTGCAGTAATTCAAGAAGTCTAGAAAGGCTTCTTTTTCTTTGCACTATATTGACAAAATACGACAATATTTGTTACAATCATTAAAGAGAATAGGTGAAGTAAGTGAAGAAGTATATAGTTATAATCATAGGTTTATTATTATTTAATAATGTTTATGCTTTAGATTATGTTAAAAATGCAGGATGTACTTTAACTAATGAATATATTGAATGGTTAAAGCTTCCAGATGCCGAAAGAAGAAAGGTTATTGAACCAAATAAATGTGAGGAAACTATAAAATACAGTAGTATTAATATTATTAATTCTAATGTAAGTTCAATCGATAATGTTGATTATAAAACTTTATCTAAATTTGATTTAAGAAATGTATCAGGAAAAAGTTATGTAACACCTCAAAAAGATCAAGATAATACTAATTTATGTTGGACTTTTGCTACTAACTCAGTAATTGAGTCAGCTGCTTTAGTAGAAGGTGGTAGTGCTTTAGATTTATCTGAAAAACATATTGCTTTTAATACAACTTATAAAATAGATGATGGTAACTATAATCCTTTAGGTTTTTACAGTAATACTTCTTGGGATGTAGGTGGAAACTATTTACGTAGTGGGGAATATCTTATATCAGGTAGAGGACCAGTTTTAGAAAGTAAATTACCTTGGAGCACAACTAAATCTACGATTGATAATGCTACTAAATTAAAAGCTGATTATTCAGTTGATGAAGTAAAAATTGCGTCTAATAGTCGTGGTGCTTGCTCTGAAGATAGTATTTTAAATATTAAATATTTATTAACTAATTATGGCGCTGTAGCTGCTAATATGTATGGTGGTTCTGTAATTGATAGTATTGATGATTATATTTCTAATGATAAAACATCATATTATTATAATGGTACTTTTCAATCAAATCATGCCGTTACGATTGTTGGATGGGATGATAATTATTCAAAAGAAAAATTTAGTGAATCAAAAAGTGGAACTCCGACTGGAGATGGCGCTTGGATAATTAAAAATACTTATAGTAGTTTATTTCCTGGCGATGATTATTTAGATCCAGGATACCATTATATATCTTATTATGATAAAAATATTTGTTCAACGTATATGAGCGCTAATGGTATAAAGAGTAAAAATGCTAGTGAAAATAACTATTATTATGATAGTTTAGGTTTTACAGGATTTGTTTATAGTGATAATAAAGATACTTATTTTAAAGAAATATATACGAAAAAATCAACTAATTCTGAAATACTAACAAAAATTAGTTTATTAAATTATAAAATTATGAATAATGATGATAAATATGAAATATATTTTAACTTGGTAGATGATTTTGCTACTGCTAAAAAAATAGCTGAAGGGGTAATGGATAGTATCAGTTATAAAACAATCTATTTAAGTAGTCCGATTACTATTACAACTGATAAATATTATATTTACATGAAATATACTTCGGCTGAACCTCATTGTGTTGATAAGTATACTTGCTCGGGAGAAGAAGCAAAGTATTATTTTCCGGCTGAAGTATTTACTACCGATGAATCACTAGCAACAAATACTTTGCCATATAAACCAAGTGTTCAAAATGGAGTATCTTTCTATAGTTATGATACGAACACTTGGATTGATACTTTATCTAATAGTGCGAGTTCTTTTTATCCAATTCTTCATGCTTTTACAATAGAGCAAGATTTTAACATTGAATTAGGCATTCCAGAACCAAGTGATGATAAGGGAGTAAACTTAGATAATAAAGGATATTTCTATATTCCAGTTAATTTAACAAATATTAATAAAAATGATTTAAAGATAGCTATTTATAATTCTAAAAACGAAAATGTAACTAATACTTTTGATATATCAGAATATCTTAGTGGTTATAAAATATCTCTTACTGATAATACTAAGGCAGATACTTATGCAGTTAAGTTTTTCTATAATGGATTAGAAACAAGTTCTAGCATAACTGTAGCACCTAAAACTAATATACTAGTTACAAGTATATCTATAAGTGGCGGTAATGAATTATCAGTTAATGGCACTTTAAATTTAACAGCAAGCGTTTTACCAGACAATGCTACTAATAAAGGAATAAAGTGGACATCTTCAAATGAGAATATTGCAACTGTTTCTGAAAATGGAATAGTTAAAGGAATAAAAGCAGGTACAGCACAAATAACTGCATCTACTTTAGATGATTCTAATGTAAAAGAAACAATTGAAATAAAAGTTATAGATATTAACTTAGAAGAAGGTAATGGACCAACTGAACCAAATGTAACTTCAACTGATAATAATCAAAGTGCCAATAGTGTTCAAAATCCTAAAACTGGTTTAAATAGGATTGGATATATTTTAATAGCAAGTATCTTATTAAGTACTATAATTTATATTGAAATTAATAAGAAAAAAGTATTTAAAAAAATTTAATTAGATAAAAATGCAATTGTATAGTAAATGTATAAATTGCATTTTTTATTATGTCAAATAAAAAATTCCCCTTGACTATATATATTTATATATAATAAAATTGTAATGTAAAGTAGAGGAGGATCCAATAATGGAAAGGAAAAATAAAAGAGTATTAATAATATCAATATTAGCATTAATTCTGGTAGTAGCAGGTGCATCATATGCATACTTTAGTGCTAGAATAACTGGATTAGAAAGTGCTAGTACTTTAAGTATGACAGCAGGTACTTTAGAAATAGAGTATTCAGAAGGCAATGAAATAGTATCAGTAGATAATATCTATCCTAGACCAGAAGCATGGCTAACCAAAACAATCACTTTAAGTGGAAAAAATACCACAGAATTAAAGATGAATTATAGTCTAGGATTAGTAATAACAACTAATGAGTTTGAGGATGGATATTTAACATATACCCTAACAAATAATACAACATCAGAAAATGGAGTACCAATAAGTACTCATACAAAAGCTATAAATCAAAGTGGAACTCAAATACTAGGATATGGACAATTTGATACAACAGGAAATACTTCTGAAGAACATAAATACACATTAGAGATATTCTTTAAAGATAATGGGGAAGATCAAAATGCATCACAAGGCGCAGCATTTAATGCAAGAATAACTGTATCTGAAGCTGGAACTGATGAAGATGTTCCTGGAACTGTACCAAAAGGATGGAGTAGTGCACCAGCAAGAAGTTTAATGGGCGCAATAAAAAATAATGCTAAAAATAATACCAAACTAGCCAATGGAGAAGCAGATAATGATACAACACCAGTAACAATGACAATACCAGGACAACAAACTGCAGAAAATGATGAGGGATTAAGAGCATCAGAAGATGATTATGGAACAAGTTTTTATTATAGGGGCGCAGTAGAAAATAATTATGTATCATTTGGCGATATGTGCTGGAGAATAGTAAGAATAGATGGAAATGGTAATATTAAATTAGTATTATACAATTATAAAAAGACAGCAGACAGAACTGGAGATAATGTATCAAATCCATGTCATGGGGATCATGATGCGAATGATGCTGCTTATGCTAGATATAGTGGTAGTACATATACAAGTAAATTTAACACTAACATTGATAAAAATGCATATGTTGGATTAAAATATGGAACACCAGGATCAAGTACATATGAAGGAGAACATAACGGAAATAATCTAAGTACAATTCTAACCAATTTAGAAAGATGGTATGCTGCTAATTTGAATAGTGTAGATTCCAAAATAGCAACAGTAGCCTATTGTAATGATAAAACGCTTGCAAGTAGTACCTATAATCCAGTTAATTGGACAGATGCCGAAATAAATAAAGGATATGGAACAATAAAAACAAATTATGCAGCAAGAGAAAGATTGGTACCAGCAAATACTGCTTCACCTGTATTGACATGTCCAGAAGGAATAAGTAGAGTAGAAGGTAAAATAGGATTATTATCTGCAGATGAAGTAGCGTATGCAGGAGCAATATATAATTCAAGTAATACTTCATATTACCTAAATAAAAACGCAAGTAGTAACATGTGGTGGTCATCATCTCCTAGTGGCTTCGATGGTTATGCGCACGCGTGGCGCGTTTCCTCCGATGGTTACATGGGCTACGGCTACTACGTGGGCAATTCCAGCGCGGTCCGTCCTGCAGTTTCTCTTAAATCGACGATCAACGTAACAGGAGGAACAGGAAGTAAAACTAGTCCATTTACTATAGAATGATTGACACTTTTCTTAAAAGCTAATAAAGAGATTGAATGGCTAAGAAGTACGTCAAATAATGTCAAAAAATGGTATATAAGATAGGTTATATACCATTTTATTTTTTAAAAATGTTAAAATTAGAAAGTCATAACGGCAAAAATAGTTAAATGAGAATTTAATAGTAATAGAGAAAGAAAATTGTAGTAAAACTAGAGATAAAGTTGGATATTACATTTAATTTTATAATTAATAAAAGAATTAAAGCATCGTCTAAAGATATATCTTTTTTAACAAATCTAGTGTTAAGTTTATGCTTAACACTATGATAGTTTTTGGTATAATCAGCGCCAGTTATAAAGGATTTTTACAGAGTGCTCAGCATAACGTATCAATCTTAAAAATGGGTCAGTGAAATATTATATAAATGTTTAAATTCAACCTAAAGTTTATTGAGTTATTTTAATTAAAATGATACTATTAGTTTAGAAAGGAAGTATATGAAAAAGTATTTTAAATATTTATTATTATTTATTTTAGTTTTAGGAGTTACAGCTTGTAAGAAAGAAGATAAAAAGCAGGTTAGTAAAAGTGCATTAGCATTTAAAGAAGAATATGAAGTTTTAAATGGCAAAACTAATGCTAGTGGTAAAGAACATCGTAGTATTACTATTAATGAAAATAATCCATTTGAAAAGATTACGACAGAAGAATTATTAAAAAAGATTAATAATAAAGAATCATTATATGTATATTTTGGTGATCCATTATGCCCTTGGTGTCGTAGTGTTTTAGAAAAAGCTATTGAAGTAGCTAATAAAAATAATATTGAAAAAATATATTATATTAAAATATGGGATGAAGAAGGTAATGAAGTTCTTAGAAGTAAGTATACTTTAGATAAAAAAGATAATCCTAAATTAGTAACACCTGCTACAGATGATTATTATTCACTATTAAGAATATTTAAAGATTTACTTAAAGATTACGTTTTAACTACTAGTAAAGGTAAAGAAATTAAAATAGGTGAAAAAAGAATATTTGCTCCTAATTTTATCTATGTAGAAAATGGTATAGCTAAAAAATTAGTTAGTGGTATTTCTGATAAACAAACTGATTCAAGAGCAGAACTTACTAAAGAAATTCTTCAAGATGAAGATAATATATTCAAAGATTTCTTTAATAAATAGAAATCTTTTTTTCTTTACATTTTTTTGTATAAATATTAAAATAATATTATAAAGATAGAAGGGAATTAAAGAATATGAAAATTAATACTAATCTTGCTAAAAATTATTTTGCTTGTTTTGATGAAGCTAGAGGTTTTGCTGTTAATAAAAAAAGAATACTTAAAGAAAGAAAACTAGTTGGTTTTTCTTATATGGAAGGTAAAGTATTTACTTTAATTATTGTTATGATATTATCAATATTATTAACTCTTTTGCATAAGACTAACCTTTGTTATTTAAGTATTTTGATACCATATTTATTTATGTTTGGTTTATTTTATTTCCTAGTTGGATTATGTAATACTATAAATATATATAATATGCGTAAGAAAAATAAATTTACTAATACAGTTTCTTTTGATAAAAATGGTATTACTGATGAATCATTTTATGATATTAAAATGATGATTAAATGGGATAAGATTAAAGCTATTTTAATTGGTAAATATACAGTTACTATTTTAACAGATACTCCAATATATTTTTATTTTAATAAAGATGATAAAGATAAAGTATTAAAAGCTTTAGAAAAATATAATTATCAAGATTTAATAATTGAGGAAAAATAACTTGTATTAGAAAAATTAATACAAGTTTTTAAATCTTATAGACAATATATATAGAATAATAATCTATGAGATAACTATACAAGATGTAAGATAATGAATGGTAACTTATTCAGATTGTGAACCGACTTTTTCGGAATTATGTATTGACTTTTTCGGAATTTGCGAGCTAAATTAGAGTAATTAGTAATAAATGATTTTGTTTTGATAATATAATTAAATAGAAAAGGTAATGTTATGGAATATATAGAAAAGATTAAAATGATTAATGATTTGAAAAGATACTTTGAAGATAGTTTTGAAGAAAAATTAAATTTAATAAAAGTGCCATGTCCTTTATTTGTAAATACATCTAGTGGTTTGCAAGATAATTTAAATGGGGTAGAAAAAGCTGTATCTTTTATTCATGATAATGAAACATTTGAGATAGTACATTCTCTTGCTAAGTGGAAAAGAGAAGCTTTAGGTAAATATAATTTTAATTTATATGAAGGATTATATACTGATATGAAGGCAATTAGAAGCGGGGAAAAAGTAGATAATTTGCATTCATTTTATGTTGAACAATGGGATTGGGAAAAAGTAATTGATAAGAGTGATCGTAATAGAGAATATTTAATTAAAACAGTAAAGGAAATTTATGAAGTTATTAAAAATACTAATAATTATATGAAAGAAAAATATGAGGTATTAAATTTAGAATTACCGGAAGATATATTTATTATATCTAGTAATGAATTAGAAAAATTATATCCTGATATTAATCCTAAAGAAAGAGAAGAAGCTATAACTAAAAAGTATAAAGCCGTTTTTATTTCTAATATTGGAGATAAACTAGATAGTGGCCTTGTTCATGATTTAAGAAGTCCTGATTATGATGATTGGTCTTTAAATGGAGATATTTTGATTTATAGTGATATTTTAAATTGTGCAGTTGAAGTTAGCTCAATGGGTATTAGAGTTGATAAAGATTCTTTAATTAGTCAGTTACAAAAGTCAAATACAATGGATAGAGTTAATTTACCATATCATCAAAAAATAATAAATGATAGTTTACCATTTACAATTGGTGGTGGGATTGGGTTATCTAGAATTTTGTTACTTATTTTAAATCAAAAACATATAGCGTTAGTAGAGGCTTCTAGTTGGAATCAAGACTTATATAATGAATTTAAAAATGAAAATATTTTATAATATTATTATTGATAAAGTTATAAAAATATTTTATATTTATAGGGTAAAGGAGAGTTTAATGGAAAAATCTAAAGTATATTTTACAAAAGATTTAAGTAGTGAAGGTTTATTAAAAGCTTATAAGGCTTTAAATGTTAGTTTAGAAGGAAAAGTGGCTGTTAAATTACATTCAGGTGAAGAAGGTAATCAAAATTATTTGGGACCAGAATTTGTTAAACCATTAGTAGATTTAACTAATGGAGTAGTAGTTGAATGTAATACTGCTTATGATGGAGAAAGAACTAATAATGAAGATCATGATAGATTATTAGAAAGACATGGTTGGAGTAAGTATTTTAATGTTGATTTAATGGATAGAGAATCATCAATAACATTAGAAGTACCAAATGGTCATGTTTTAAAAGAAAATTATGTAGGGTCTCACTTAACTAATTATGATAGTTTATTAGTTTTATCACATTTTAAAGGCCATCCAATGGGTGGATTTGGTGGAGCTTTAAAACAATTATCTATTGGTTGCGCATCAAGATTAGGTAAAACATGGATTCATTCAGCTGGTACTAATAAGGATGCTGATTCTTTATGGAGTAATTTACCAGAGCAAGATTTGTTTTTAGAATCAATGGCAGATGCGGCATCTACTGTTCATAATTTATTTAAAGGCAAAGTAGTTTATCTAAATGTAATGAAAAACTTAAGTGTTGATTGTGATTGCTGTGCAGTTGCTGAAGATCCTTGTATGAATGATATTGGTATTTTAGCTTCAACTGATCCAGTTGCAATAGATGCTGCTTGTTTAGATTTAATTAAAAATAGTACTGATAAAGGAAAAAAACATTTCTTAGAAAGAGTTAATAGTAGACATGGAGAACATACAATAGATGCTGCGAGTGAACTTGGTTTTGGTACAAAAGAATATGAATTAATAAATATTGATTAATAAATAAATTCAGGAGGTTTTGTGAGAGAAAGTAAAATTATTTTATATGAAACAGATTTAGGAAAAGTTAATATTGATGTATTAATTAGAGATGAAACTATTGGGCTATCTCAAAAGAGTATGTCTGAATTATTTGAATGTTCTTCAGATAACATTGGATTACACCTTAAAAATGTATATAAAGAAGGGGAATTATCTAAAGAAAGAACTACCGAGAAAATCTCGGTTGTTCAAAAAGAAGGAAAACGTAATGTTAAAAGAAATATAGAATACTATAATTTAGATGCTATTATTGCTGTGGGTTATCGAATTAATTCTAAAAAAGCAACTTAAGATTCAGATGAAGCATACACATTTTTTAAAATTGTTCAGAACAAACTCCATTATGCTATTACAAAGCATACTGCTGCAGAATTAATATATGAAAGAGCTAATTCTGATAAAGAACATATGGGACTTACTAATTGGAAAAATTCACCAAATGGTAAAATTATGAAATACGATGTTTCGATTGCTAAGAATTATTTAAATGAAGATGAAATAAAAAAATTAGATACTCTTACAACTTTATTTTTAGATTATGCAGAAGACATGGCTACTAATGAAGAACCTATGACCATGCAAAAATGGATAGATGTAACTGATGATTTATTAAAATTTCGAAAAAAAGATATTTTAACTCATGCTGGCAGTATTTCTCATAAAAAAGCAATTGAAAAAGCCGAAAGTGAATACGAAAAATTTAGAGTAAAACAAGATAGAGAATATATCTCATCAATGGATGAAATGTATAATAGATATTTAAAAGAATCAAAAAAAGAGTAGTCTTCCTATGCCACTGATGAAGATAGACTAGTAATTAATTGTAAAAGATGCATAAAGGGTAGAAACACTGCTCTTTTTTTGATATAATTTTATTGTATTAAGGATGGGAAATATGAAAAATAGAATTACAATTGGATTATTTAACGATGCTTTTTATCCGGCAGTTGATGGAGTTGTATCAGTTGTTGATAATTATGCTCGTAAATTATCTAAAAAAGCTAATGTTATAGTTTTTGTTCCTAATTATAAAAAAGCATATGATGATAGTGTTTATCCATATAAAGTAGTAAGAGTTAAATCAGTTAAAATACCAAAGGTTGAATATACTTTTGCAACTCCTAAAATAGATATGGCTTTTTATAAGGAATTACATAAATATAAGTTAGATGTTATTCATGTTCACTCTCCTTTTGCTTTAGGGATAACTGCGATTAAATATGCTAAAAAGCATCATATACCAGTTATTGCAACCATGCATAGTCAACATAAACAAGATTTAAAGTCTATTACACATTCTAATTTAATAGCTAAATTAGGTACTAAAAAATTAATTAATATTTATGAAGAATGTGATGAATGTTTTGCGGTAAATAGTGGAGTAGCTAATCTTTTCTATAAAGATTATGGATATCATACAATGCCTAAAGTACTTACTAATGCTACTGAAATGAAACTAATTAGAAATACTCGTAAAGCTCATGATACTATTAATAAAATATATAATTTAAATGAAGATGATAAAGTATTTTTATTTGTTGGAAGATTATTTAAGTTAAAAAATATTTTCTTTATTATTGATGCTTTAGCGGAACTTGAAAAATTAAAGCCAGATTATAATTATAAAATGTTATATATTGGTATTGGTCCTGATATGGATAATTTAAGAAGATATATTAAAGAAAAACATTTGGATAAAAAAGTAATTTTATGTGGAAAAGTAATGGATAGAGAATTATTAGCTTCTTTTTATAACAGGGCAGATTTATTTTTATTTCCATCTTTATATGATGCAAACTCAATTGTGCAAATTGAAGCTGCTAGTCAAAAAACACCAGCTATCTTTTTAAGAGGCGCTATTACAGCATCTGATATCATTGATAATGAAACTGGCTTTTTAAGTAATGATGATCCAACTGCATATGCTTTTAAGATTAATGAGGTTATAAATAATCAAAAATTATATCATTATGTATCTAATAATGTTTATAAAAAAATATATAAAACATGGGATGATTCTACAAAAGAAGCTTTTAAAATATATTTAAAGTGGATTATGGAATATAAAAAATAGAATTGGTTGGTACTATGAAAAATTTAAGAAAGACTGTTAAAAATTTAGTATTATTTATTATTTTGATTATAGTAACTTTTTCGATCCTTTTTAGAAATCAAGATTTTAATAAAATAATAGGGCTAATATTTAATATTGATTTTAAATATTTCTTATTAGGAATACTAGCTATGAGTTTATATTTTGTTTTTGAAAGTTTGAATGTCAAAAATGTATTAAATGTATTAGGAACTAAGGTCAAATTGTTTAGTGTTATAAAATATTCTTTAATTGAGTTTTTCTTTAGTGGTATAACTCCAGCTGCTAGTGGAGGACAACCTATGGAAATATATTTTATGCATAAAGATGGGATATCAGTATCTCTTAGTACAGTAGCTTTATTAGTAGAATTAATTACATTTCAAGTAATTACAATTATTTTAGGATTTGTTGGTTTATTTAGTAATTTAAGTATTTTACCTTCTGGATTTATTTATTTATTTATTATTGGAACGTCTCTAAATTTAATTGCGTTATTTACAATGCTTATTGGTTTATTTTCTAAAAGACTTGCTAAAAAAATAGTTAATTTATTTATTAGAATTTTAAAATTATTTAATTATAGTAAAGTAGAAGAAAAGAAAGAAAGTATTTATAAAACTTTAGATAGTTATAATGAGAGTGCTAAAATAGTTAAAAAACATAAGTATATTTTTGTTAAGTCATTTTTTATTGTTTTAATGCAAGTATTTGTTTATTTAAGTATTCCTTATTTTGTATGTTTATCATTTGGTATTCATGATTTGAGCATTATAAGAATAATATTAATGCAAGCTTTATTATTCTCATCAGTATCTAGTATACCAATGCCTGGAACTGTTGGAATAAGTGAGGGAGCATTCTTAAGTATTTATAACAGAATATTTGGGCCTAATTTAGTAGGAAGTGCAACTCTTTTAAATAGATTTATAAATTTCTATTTCTTTATTCTTTTAGGTCTAATTATTACGGTAATAAAATCTTTAAAAAATCGTAAGAAAATAATTAAAAAATAAAAATATATTTGATAAAATAAAGTGGTGAGGTTAATATGAATTTAGATGTTGTTATAATAGGAGCAGGTCCTGCTGGGTTATTTAGTGCCTATGAATTAATTGAAAATAATAAAGATTTAAAGATTGCTATATTAGATAGAGGAAGTAAAGTTAAAACTAGGGTATGTCCGATGAATAAATTTAATATTCCATGTCAAAATTGTAATCCATGTGCGATTATGTCTGGATATGGTGGAGCTGGTACTTTTAGTGATGGAAAACTTAATTTTATTCCAAAATTAGGTAAAAGTGACATGTATAAATACATGAGCGCATCAGAAGCAGATAAAATTATTGATGATACAGAGGAAATATTTACTAAATTTAAAATGGATGCTGAAGTATATCCTTCTAATATAGATGAAGCAAATGAGATAAAGAAAAAGGTTGCTATTGCAGGAGCTAGACTTTTAGTAATTAAACAAAAACATTTAGGTAGTGATCATTTACCAGAATATATTGATGGTATATGTGATTATTTAACTAGTAAAGGTGTTACTTTAATTGAAAGATGTGATGTTTTAGATATTAAAACAAATAGTGATTATGATCATGAAATTATTTATAAATCTAATGAAGATTTAGGAAAAATAACTGCTAAATATGTAATTGTAGCGCCAGGAAGAACAGGTGCTAAATGGGTTCAAGAATATGCTGATAAAGCTAATATTCCTTATTTATCTCAAAGTATTGAAATAGGAGTAAGAGTTGAAGTTAGAAAAGAAATAATGGAAGAATTAACAAGTGTTATATATGATCCAACAATATTTATTAAAACTAAAACATACTCTGATGAAATAAGAACATTCTGTACTAATCCAGGAGGTTTTGTAACTAAAGAAAATTATTATGGATTTATTTGTGTAAATGGTCATGCCCTAAAAGAAACTAAATCAAATAATACTAATTTTGCATTTATTTCTAAGGTTAATTTAACAGAACCTGTTACAAATACTAGACTTTATGGTGAAAGTATTGCTCGTATAGCGAATGTTTTAGGTGATGGAAAGCCTATTATTCAATCATTAAAAGATTTAAGAAATGGTAGACGTTCAGAATGGCATCGTATAAATAAAGGATTTATTGAACCTACTTTAAAAGATTGTGTGGCAGGAGATCTAGCTTTAGTTATGCCACATCGTATTATTACTAATATTTTGGAAGGATTAGAAAAATTAGATGAAATAATCCCAGGTGTTAATAATGATGATACGCTTCTTTATGGACCTGAAATTAAGTTTTTCTCTAATGAAATTGAAACAGATAATAAGTTTAAAATCGCTAATGATAATATATATTTTGTTGGAGATGGAGCAGGTAAAGCAGGTAATATAGTAACAGCTGCTGCAACTGGATTGATAGCTGCTAGAGATATTCTAAGTAGAATAAAATAACACTTATAGGTGTTATTTTTCAAAAAAGTCGTAGGAAAAATTTAAAAAAATAATAATATATGATAAAATATATTATAAGACTTAAATCTGGAAATAATAAACAAGCAAAATCTTTAAATTCTATTATTGAGAACTATAAAACTGTCAAAAGATATATTAAATTAGAAAATACTAACAATATATACGTCGATGAGAAGGGAATTGAACATTATCCATTATTTATGATAATGTTTATTTAAGAATACTATGGGTAAAAAGAATAAAAACAATATTATTTTAAATCAAATGAGAGATATTTATTATCCTAAAGAAAAAAGAATAGGAAAGTATTATTTAGATTGGATGGGATACTCAATTGATGAAGAAAATACACCATCTTATCATCATATAATTAAATCATCAACATTAAAAAGTGAGAATAAAGATTCTAATCCGACATTAGAAAATGGAGCATATTTAGGAGTTCAAAGTCATTATGTTCTTCATTATATTGAAAAGATAGATATCGAGTTATATAATGCATGGAATTATTTATTCTTATTAATTAACAAAATGAAATGTTATCCGATAGATGATGTATGGAAAATGGTTTTTAACCTGCAAGAAATAACTGATAAAAAGATTGATGAATATTTAAATAATAAAAATAAAGGAGGAAGTTATGTATTTAAATAATAAAGTATTAGTTGGAAAAAATGATAAAAAGGAATTAAGTATTTTACTTAATAAGGCAAATCGTCATGGCCTTATTACAGGTGCTTCTGGTACTGGTAAAACGATTACTTTAAAAGTAATGGCAGAAAGTTTTTCTGATAGTGGAGTTCCGGTATTTTTAGCAGATGTTAAAGGTGATTTAGCCGGTACAGCTAAAAAGGGAGAAGCTACAGAGGCTTTAACAAAAAGAATTGAAGCACTAAATATTCCTGAATTTGATTATAAAGAGTTTCCTGTTCGTTTTTGGGATTTATATCAAAAACATGGTCATGCTTTAAAGGTATCTATTTATGATGTAGGAGCATCAGTTTTATCTATAATGTTAGGATTATCTGAAGTTCAAGAGGGTGTACTTGCTATATGTTATCGTATTGCGCATGATGAAGGAAAAATGATTTATGATATTGAGGATTTAAAACAATTACTTATATATGTTGGAGAACATAAATCAGAATATACTTTAAAATATGGAAATATTACTAGTCAAAGTATTGGGGTTATTCAAAGAAGTTTACTAGCATTAGAAGATCAAGGGGCAGATAAATTCTTTGGACTTCCTTCATTAGATATTAATGATTTTATTAAAAATGATGAAAATGGAAAGGGATATATTAATATTTTACATGCTGTAGAATTATTTAATAGTCCTGATTTATATGCTGCTTTTCTACTTCATTTATTAAATAGATTATATAATGATATGCCAGAAGTAGGAGATTTAGATAAGCCTAAAATGTTATTCTTCTTTGATGAAGCTCACTTACTATTTAATAATATGCCTGCATATCGTTTAAAACAAATTGTTCAAATTGTTAAATTAATTAGATCAAAAGGTATTGGTTTATATTTTATTAGCCAATCTCCAACTGATATTCCTGATGAGGTAATTGCTCAATTAGGTAATCGTGTTCAACACAATTTAAGAGCTTATACGCCATCAGAATTAAAATCAGTAAAAGCAGCTGCTATGGCTTTTCGAGCTAATCCAGAATTTAATACTGAAGAAGCTATTAAATCTCTTGGTACTGGTGAAGCTTTAGTTTCATTTCAAAATGAAAAAGGTGAACCTGAAATAGTAGAAAAAGCAACTATATTACCTCCGCAAAGTATGATGGGAACTCTATCTGATATGGAAAGAAACCGTATAATTAATAATTCTTCTTTATGTGGTAAATATGAAGAAACTATTGAAAAAGAAGATGCTGCTCATTTAATTTTAAATAAGATTTATGAGGAAGAAAAAGCTTTAAAGGCGGAAGAAGAGAGAAAAAAGCAGGAAGAAAAAGAAGCTAAAGAGGCTGAAAAAATAAAAATAGCTGAAGAAAAACAACTTGCTAAAGAAAAGAAAGAACAAGAAAAAGCTCTAAAAGAAGCTGAAAAGATGCGTAAAAATAATCCTGCTTATAAAATAGGTAAAAAAGTTGCTAATAAAGCCGTTGATAAAGTAATTAACAAAGGCTTAAATTCTATTATGAAGAGTTTATTTAAATAAATATAAAAATACTTCTTATTGCACTCTACAAACTTAAATGATAAAATAAAAATGTGAGGTTATATGGAAAAAATAGGGGCAAAAATACTTGTAAATTCCATAACATTTACAAGAGTTATTGGAACATTTTTAATGCCGTTTGTATATAAGAATTTATCTCCAGATAATTTTATTATCTATATTGTTTTGTTATTACTAACGGATTCTATAGATGGATGTTTAGCTAGAAGATTAAAAGCAAGTACTTTATTTGGAGCTTTACTTGATACTTTAGCTGATAAGTTGTTAGCTTTTGCAACAATTATAGTACTTGCTAATGTTTATAAAACTATGTGGATGCCTTTAATTTTAGAGGTATTGATTACTTTTATTAATGTTAATACAGGGACTAAAGGTGCTCATATTGAAAGCTCTATGTTAGGTAAAATAAAGACATGGATTTTAGGTGTATGTACTGTTGCTGGATTTATAACTGCCTTTTCTAATTACATTATAAATTTATTTGATAATACAACTACAATTGGTCTTGCTTTAATTAATATATTTAAGTTTATTATTAAAAATGATAAATTAATTATGTTGATCATATCGGTTATTGCTTCAATATCTTGCTTAATTGTAGCAGTTAATTATTTAATAAATCATATTAAAGAGATTGATAAAGTAAAAGAGGATAAAATAAATTATAGAAAATATAAATTAAAAAAGGGTAATGAATTAAAAGAAGCATTGTTTAGTACCGATTTTTATGAGAAAACTAAACATAGCCCTATATTAATTAGATTGGGTAAATTGGAGGATTAAGATGTTAAAGAATTTAAAAAATAATAAATATTTTCAAATTGGACTTACGGCTTTTTTGGTAATAGCAGCTAGTTTGCTTACAGGCTTTGTGTTATTTAATGTTAAAAGTATTATAAATATATTAAAAGGATTATTAGTTTTATTAACACCTTTTATTATTGGCTTTGTATTTGCTTATTTATTGAATCCTATTGTTGAATTTTTTAAAAAGAATTTAATATCTAAATGGGTTAAAGATAATAATAAAAAGAAAATAACAAATTTAAGTATTTTAATAACATGTGTGCTATTTATAGCAGTATTAGTATTACTATTTAGCATTATTATTCCAGAATTATTAAAAAGTATTGAAAAATTAGCGGTTAATTTGCCTCATTACATAGAAGAAATTAAGAATTATTTATTAAATAGACTTAGTAATAGTGAACTTAAAACGATGGTTTTAAATAATTATGCTAATATAAATGATAATTTAAATAAAGTAGTGAATACTACTTTAGTTCCTAAAATTGATGAATGGTTAGTAGCATTGTCTAATGGGGTAATAGTTGCTTTAAAAACATTCTTTGATATTCTATTAGGATTTGTTATAGCTATATATTTCTTAGCTGATAAAGAAAACTTTATTGGAGGAATTAAAAGATTATTATATACAGTTTTCTCTATTAAAACTGCTAATAAGATAATTGAAAATGCTAGACATACAAATAGTATTTTTGGTGATTTTATGGCAGGTAAACTTTTAGATAGTTTAATAATAGGTGTTGTAACATTCTTGTTTTTGGCAATATTTGGTTATCCTTATGCTTTATTAATTGGAGTATTAGTGGGAATAACAAATATTATTCCATACTTTGGCCCTTGGTTTGGTGCTATTCCTAGTGTATTATTAATACTAATGGATAATCCTTTAAAAGCCTTAATATTTGGTTTGTTTATTATAGTATTACAACAGATAGATGGAAATATACTAGGTCCTAAATTATGTGGTTCACGTGTAGGTTTAAAATCATTTTGGGTTTTAGCATCAATTCTTATATTTGGTAATCTTTTTGGGGTAGTTGGTATGCTTGTAGGAGTTCCGATTTTTGCTTTAATTTATGGTTATTTAAATAATCATATAACTACTAATTTAAAAGAAAAAGAACTGCCTATTAAAACAGAAGAGTACTTTGATGTTGAAAGAATAAATTCTCAAACTAAAAAGATAACTAATACTAAATAATTTTATCAATAATGCCATAATTTAAGGCAACTTTTGGGTTCATATAATAGTCTTCTAAAGTATCTTTGTTTATCTTATTGATACTTTTACCAGTTAAAGAAGCTAATATATTATTAAGCTTCTTTTTTGTTTCTAAAATTCTTTCAGCTTGAATTTTAATATCACTTGCTTTTCCTTCTGCACCACCTAAGACTTGATGAATCATGATTTCACAATTTGGTAGAGATAGTCTTTTTCCTTTTGTTCCAGCTGCTAATAAAACTGCACCCATGCTAGCACATAAACCAATACCAACTGTGGATACATCGCTTTTAATATAATTAATTGTATCATATATTGCTAAGCCAGCTGTCACACTGCCTCCGGGAGAATTTATATATAAATAAATATCATCATTGCTAACTGAATCTAAATAAATAAGCTCACTAATTACTAGTGATGATAAATCGTCATTAATCTCTCCATTAATAAAAATAATTCTACTTTGTAATAATTTTGTATAAATATCAAATATTTTTTCACCACTAGCATTTTTTTCTAAAACGTTTGGAATAAGTAGCATTTAATTAATCACCTATTATTATATTAAATAAAATTGTCATATTTTATTCATAAAAATATGTTTTATTTTCTTACAAAATTTGATATACTTAATTATAGATAAGGGTAGTGGTTAATGTGTTAATTAATAGATATAAATTAAAACTATATCAATCTGGACTTAAAATGGTTCTTTTTGTATCTGTAAAAGAGCTTTTTAACTGTGATGTCTTTTTTACTCATTCATTAGATAGAGGTCTTTATTGTCAAATAAAAACTGATAAGGAATTATCTAAAAAGGATATTGATAACTTAGAAATAAAAATGAAACAAATTATTAGTAATAATGAAAAAATTATAAAAAAAGTTGTTACTAAAAAGGATGCTTATAATTTTTATTTAAAGAATAAGGAATATGAAAAAGCAAGTAATGTTTTGAATTTAAATAATAAAACTGTTACATTATATGAGTTACATGGATTCTATAATTATTTTATGGATGGAATGCCAGAGGCTACAGGTGATTTAGTTTTTGATTTAAATTATTTAGATCATAATGATTTAGTTATGACTTTTCCAATAACTACTGATAATGTGATATTACCTTATGAATCTCAAGATTTAGTTTTACGAAGTTATCGTGAATATGGTTTGTGGAGTGAAAAACAAAATGTTAAATATGTATCTGATATTAATAAAGTAGTATCTGATAGCAAAATAAAAGAATTTATTAAGAAGAATGATATTATGATGGATAATCAATTATATGATTTAGCATATACTATCTATCAAGAAGATAAAAAAATAATTCTTTTGGGTGGCCCATCATCAAGTGGTAAAACTACTAGTACTAGAAAGCTTTCTTTATATCTAGATGCTCTAGGATTAAATCCATATTATATTAGCTTAGATGATTATTTTAAAAATAAAGAGGAAACACCAAAACTACCTAATGGTGATTATGATTTTGAAAGTTTAGATGCGATTGATTTAGATTTATTTAATGATCAATTAGATAAAATGTTAAAAGGAGAAAAAGTTAGTATTCCAACATATAATTTTATAACTGGCAAAAAAGAATACAACGATAAATATATTGAATTGAAAGAACATGATATTGTATTAATTGAAGGGCTACATACTCTAAATCCAATTATAACTAAAGATATACCTTATGATAAAAAATTAAAGGTGTATATAAGTCCTTTTATTCCATTATCAATTGACAGGCATAATCATTTATCAACAGTAGATATTAGACTAATGAGAAGAATTGTTAGAGATAACCGAACTAGAGGATGTAATGTAGAAACGACTCTAGATATGTGGGATAAAGTTAGAAATGGTGAAACAAATTATATTTTTCCATTTACTAGCGAAGCAAATGTAGTTTTAAATACTTCATACATATATGAAGTTGGTTTATTAAAAGTATATGTGGAACCACTTTTATATAGTGTTCCAATTGAGTCTAAATATTATAATGAGTCAAGAAGATTAATAAATGAATTACAAATGTTTTTTCCAATACCTAGTGAATATGTTAGTGATGATAACATTTTAAGAGAATTTATAGGTGAAAGTTATTTTGAATAGAAAGGGTTTATATGAAAAAAATTGCAATTAATGGTTTTGGTAGAATAGGAAGAATTGCTTATAGAATTTTATTAGGAAGTGATGACTATGAAGTTGTCGCAATAAATAGTCATGGAGCGCCAGAGGATATTGCCTATTTGCTTAAATATGATACAGTACATCGTACTATGATTGATGATGTAGAAGTATTAGATGATGGTATTATAGTAGATGGCACTTTTACTAAAGTTTTGCAAATAGATGATCCGAAAGAATATCCTTGGAGAGAATTAGGTATTGATTTGGTTTTAGAGTGTACTGGAAAATTCACTAAAGATAGTGATGCTATAAAACATATTGAAGCAGGAGCTAAGCATGTACTTATTTCGGCACCTGGAAAAGGTAATATGAAAACTGTTGTTTATGGTGTAAATGATAATATTTTAGATATTAATGATCGAATAGTAAGTGCTGCATCTTGTACAACTAACGCACTAGCTCCAGTTCTTAATTTAATTGAGAAATTTATAGGAATTGAATCAGGATATATGACAACAGTTCATGCTTATACAAATGATCAAAATACTTTGGATGGTTCGCATAAAAAAGGAATTTTATCAAGAAGAGGAAGAGCAGCCGCTGAAAATATTGTACCAGCATCAACTGGAGCAGCAAGTGCGATTGGCGAAGTAATCCCATCATTAAAAGGAAAAATGGATGGATCTGCTTTTAGAGTACCAACATCAGATGGTTCAGTTATTGATTTATCTTTAGTATTAGAAAGAGAAACTAGTAAAGAAGAAATAAATGCTATCTTCCAAAATTATCAAGATGAAGTTATAAAATTTACGATGGATCCAATCGTATCAAGTGACATTATTGGAACAAATTGTGGTTCAACAGTAGATGGTAATTTAACTAATGTTTTAGATAATAATAAAAAATTAGTTAAAATAGTAGCTTGGTATGATAATGAATATGGGTATACATCTCAAATGATTAGAACCATGGATAAATGGTTGAAACTAGATAAGTAAACTTATAAGCCTAATAGGCTTTTTTCTTTTTAAGTTTTTATGAATATTTACGAAGCAACTTTATGCATGATATAATGCTAATATAAGTATTTGGTGTAAGGAGTATTATTATGAAAAGGGTTATTATTATAGGAGCGGGTCCGGCTGGTTTAACAGCTGCATATGAACTTTTAAAAGATAATAAAAAGGATTATGAAGTATTTATTATAGAAGAAACTAACTCAATTGGTGGTATTGCAAAGACGGTTAATTACAAAGGAAATCGGATGGATATGGGTGGCCATAGATTTTTTTCAAAAATACCTGAGATAAATGATTGGTGGGAAAGAATATTACCTACTCAAACAAATGATGATTTAGAACTTAATATTAAAAATTCTAATATAATTAATTCTAATTTAGATAAGCAAAATAAGGTAATGTTAAAAAGACGTAGAATTTCTCGGATTCTTTTTAATGATAAGTTTTATGATTATCCTGTTTCATTAAAATTAGAGACTCTTAAAAATTTTGGTTTTCTTACAACTTTGAAAGTTGGATTTAGTTATTTAGTATCAGTTATTCATAAAAGACCAGAAATAAATTTAGAAAATTATTATATTAATAGTTTTGGCAAAAAGCTTTATTCAATGTTTTTTGAATACTATACTGAAAATTTATGGGGACGACATCCTAGAGAAATTGATGCATCATGGGGCGCACAACGTACAAAAGGGCTATCTATAATAGAAGTTATAAAAGATTTTTTTTCTAAAAAGTTTAATGTAAAAAATAGAAAAATAAATACATCATTGATTGAAGAATTTAAATATCCAAAATATGGTCCAGGGCAACTTTGGGAAAATGTTGCAGATATTATTAAAAATAGTGGTGGACAAATCATTATGAATTCGAGAGTTAATAAGATTTATAAAGGAAAAAATAATATTATTAAAGGAGTATCTTATATTCAAGATGGAAAAAGTTATTATTTGAATGCTGATTATATTATTTCTTCAATGCCTATTAAAGATCTGGTAATTGCTATGAATGATGTTCCTAAAAATGAATTGCGTATTGCTAAAGGTTTACCATATCGTGACTACATGACTTTAGGAGTCCTTTTATCTAAAATAAACTTAAACAATAATACAAATATTAAAACTATTGGAAATATAATTCCAGACTGTTGGATATATGTCCAAAATAGAAATGTTAAAATGGGAAGATTTCAAATTTATAATAATTGGTCTCCTTATTTGGTTAAAGATATTGAAAATACAGTATGGATTGGTTTAGAGTACTTTGTATCAGAAGGTGATAAGTATTGGAATATGACTGAAAAAGAGTTTACTAATTTTTGCATTAATGAAATGATAAAAATTGGCCTTATAGATAGCTCTGATGTTATTATTGATACTCATTTGGAAAAAGTAAAAAAAGCATATCCAGCATATTTTGATACTTATAATGAAATTGATACATTAATCAATTATTTAAATACTATTCCTAACCTTTACTGTGTGGGTAGAAATGGCCAACATCGTTATAATAATATGGATCATTCTATGTTAACATCAATTGAAGCGGTTAAAGCAATTAAAACAAACCATAATAATAAGCAGAAAATTTGGAATATAAATACAGAAAAAGAATATCACGAGGAAGCGTAATATATGAGGGAGTATTATATATGAAAAAAAGTTTAAAAAATATTCAAAAAATTTTTTTGTCTTGTTTTGATAAAAAGCAACCTTTTAATTATAGAATAAATAATATTTTAAAATGTCTTTCTTTTATTATTCCGTCTTTAATGTTTATATTTTCTTTTTCTATAGTTGTATATTATATTTTAGTTGCATCCAAAGGTGAGTTTCACTCAGATTGTACTGATACTATTCTTTGGGCTAATGCATCATTTGAAAGTGGGCATCTTATTGATAAATCATTTAGTTATTCTGCTTTTTTGCCATTTGGTATAAATATTATAATGATGCCTTTTATTAATATTTTTGGATTGTCTCTTACAACTCATTATATTGGAATGATGATTTTCTTAATTTTATTAACTGCTTTTTTGTTTATGATGTTTAAAGAAATGAATTTTAATATAAGATTTAATTTTTTAATTGTATCATTATTTTTATCAATGACACTATGTACAGAAAAAATGCGAGAAATATTTTGGGGGCATACTATTTATTATTCTCTTGGGATTTTATTTTTAACTATTGGTTTATATTTATATTTTCATATAATAAATTTAAACAACAATAAGAATTCAAAAATATTTACTAGTAATAAACACTACTTTATATCATTTTCTTTTTTGTCAGCTTTTATACTTTTAACTTCTACTAATGGAGTTTATGGACTTTCAATATTTGTTGCACCTTTTTTGGGGGCTATTGTATTAGAAAGAATATTGAATAATAATACAAAGTTTTTAACTAAAGAATTCATACATTTTTTAATTGAATTATTAATATTAGTTATTATGGTTTATTTGGGAATGAAGTTAAATAAAATACTTACTAATAACATGGTAGCAGGATATCAGGAAGCTTATTCCGTTTATTCTAATATGGATAAATGGGTTTCTAATCTCTTGTCACTTCCTATAGCTTGGTTTAAAATACTTGGTGTTCGTAATTTAGGAGGTAGTAGTTTATTTAGTGTTGATAGTATAATAAATTTGATATATATTATAAATGCTTTGTTAGTTGCTATAATTCCAATTGTTGCTACTTGTTATTATAAAAAATATGATGATAATAAATATGGTTATATGATTCGAATTTGGATTTGGATACATTGGATAGTTACTTTTATAATTTTATTTGGATATATTTGTGGGTTATTATCTAGTGCAGATTGGAGAATAATACCAATAGTAGGGACATCAATTATTTTATCTTTTATATTTATGTATTGGTGTATTTATAACAAAAATGAATTAAAACGTATAATGATAGTAATTATATTACCTATATTATGTGTAACTTCTTTTCTTAATTTAAAAAATGTTTATAATATGCCGAGAAATAATTATATAAATAATGTTTTATTTCAACTTTCTAAATACATTGAAGAACAAAAACTTACTTATGGTTATGCTACTTTCTGGAATGCCAATGCAATAACGGTAATATCTGGAAGTAATATTAAAGTTAGAAATATTGATATTACTGATTATGGAATCATTCCAAGATCTTATCAATCATCAACAAGATGGTATGAAAATCAAAAAAATCAAGATAATTACTTTTTATTACTAACAGAAAGTGAGTATAAAATATTAGAACAAAAACTTGGATATTATATCGATAATGCTGATAAAATCTTAACTACTTCAATTAATAATTCAAATTATTATATTATAGTATACAATTATAATGTTATTAACTACATACAAAATTAATATATTTAATTATGATAAAGATATTATTAGGAATATTTATGTGTAGTTATTCATTAATGTTTTGGATAATTCACTTAAATATGATTGTTATTGGGGGTAATATAGTTAATTATTTAATGTATTGTATTACTCATTATGAAACATTATTAATATTTTTTGGATTATATTTAATCATAACTTCTTTTAAAAAATAAATATCTGTGTTAAAATAAATTTTAGTTAGAAATAGAGGTATTTATGAAGAAGTTATTTTTGTTATTAATCATGTTATTCCCAATTACAGTAAAAGCAGACTTAAATGTTATTAGTCATTATATTGATGCTGAAGTGGAAATAGCAGGTGCTTTAAATGTTAAGGAATTGATTGTTGTAGAAGGGGAAGGTAAGTTTTTATCTCGTAATTTAAATTATTATAGTTTTAAAGATCAAGCATGGGATGGTAAAACTGTAGAAATAAACGATGGTACTATATATAATGGAGATAGTGTTAGTATTTCCAAGGTATCTGCTTTTGTTTTTGATGATAAAGTAGAATATGGTTCGTTTGATAAAAATGTAAAGAATTATTTTAGTGAATTTAATATTAAAAAACCATCAAATAATACTTATTTATATGAGGATAATAATGATGGTACAGGATTATTGAAGATATTTTATCCGGTAAAAAATAAAAAAATTGCATTTTATATTAACTATATAGTTACTAATTTAGCTGTTAAACATAATGATTTAAAAGAAGTTAATTATACTTTTAAAAATTTATATGATACTTCAAAGGAAACATACTTAAGGGTTATTACTCCTTATCCAGTAGCAGGAGATTTATATAATGTTTGGGTTCATGGTAATAAAACTGGTGAAGTTCAAGAGTTAATAAATAAAAATGAACAAAAAATAGGATTTATTGCAAAGTTTACTGAAAATACTAGGACTATTAATTTTAGAATGACTTTACCACATGAACAAATTGGAGTTGATATGTTCTTAAACAACTCCAATAAAGATGCTTTAGAAGAGATTAAAACTATTGAAAGCACTAGATTAAATAATACTAATCGTAGTAATAGAATAGTAAATATTATGAGCTATGCTTTGATAGGGATGGGTATTATTTATGTATTGCTATCTGTCTTATTTATTAAAAATGATATTAAAATATTATTCTATATATATTTAGCTATTGGCTTAGTAATTATGTTATTTAATTATTTATTTAGATTTAATTATTGGTATTTATATTTAATTGTATTAGCTCCAATTATTACTAAATTAATAAAGAAATTTATTATAAAAAAATAGTATTTTATATTTTAAAAATTTGAGAATAAAAATCTCAAATTTTTTTATGTTATCAACAAAATCTAAAAATAAAAAGGAAATAAGCCTTTCATAGGTAATAATAACTAATAGAAAGGATAAATCCAATTATGAATTATTATAACAAAATTAAAGAAGAATTAGTAAGTAATGAAATATATAAAAAAGTAAAAGATTATTCTAAAAATAGAAATGATTTAAAAACTTATTACAATGTTGGGAAACTATTAATCGAGGCCCAAGGAGGAGAAGATAAAGCCAAATATGGAGATGGATTAATTAAAGAATATTCTAAAAGGTTAACTCAAGAATTAGGGAACGGATATACATTTACAGCTCTTACTCGTATGAAAAAATTTTACATTGTATGTCAAAAACTTGCGACAGTGTCGCAACAATTAACATATAGTCATTATGTGGAATTATTACCATTAGATAATATTAATGAGATTAGTTATTATGTAAGAATTACTGAGGATCAAAACTTATCAGTTAGGGAACTTAGAGATAAAATAAAATCTAATGAATACGAAAGATTAGATGATAAAACTAAAAATAAGTTAATATTTAAAGAAGAAACAAATATAACAGATTTTGTTAAAAATCCTATCGTAATTAAAACAAATAGTAAAGAAATTATAAGTGAAAAAATATTGAAAAGATTAATATTAGAAAATATCGAAGATTTTCTACATGAATTAGGTACATCTTTTTGTTTTATAGCTAGTGAATATAAAATTAAAATAGGCAATGCTTATAATTATATTGATTTACTTCTTTATAACATTGAATTTAATTCTTATGTTGTAATTGAATTAAAAGTAACAGAACTTAAGAAAGAGCATATTGGTCAAATAGAGGTTTATATGAATTATATAGATGAACATGTTAAAGGAATAAATCAAGATAAAACAATAGGTATCATTATATGTAAAGAAGATAACAAATTAATATTATCTTACTGCAGTGATAAAAGAATATTTGCAACTAAATATATAACAATTTAAAGGAGGATTATGAATTATTATAATCAAATAAAAGAAGAATTAATTAATAATGAAATATATAAAAAAGTAAAAGATTATTCTAAAAATAGAAATGATTTAAAAACTTATTACAATGTAGGGGAATTATTAATTGAAGCCCAAGGAGGAGAAGATAAAGCTAAATATGGAGATGGATTAATAAAAGAGTATTCTAAAAGGTTAACACTTGAGTTAGGGAAAAAATATGATGAAACTACTCTTAAAAGAACTAGGCAATTCTATTTGCTAATACAAAAAGGTGCACCACTGGTGCACCAATTGAGTTGGTCACATTATTTAATATTATTACCGTTAAAAGATATAAATAAAATAAACTATTACATAGATATTTGCCTTAAATATAATTTGTCTAGAAGAGAATTAATTAATAAAATAAAAACCAATGAATATGAAAGATTAGATGATCAAACAGAGAGTAAATTAATCTCTAAAGAAGAAACTAATATAACTGATTTTATTAAAAATCATATCGTAATTAAAACAAATGGAAAAGAAATAATAAGTGAAAAAATATTAAAAAGATTGATATTAGAAAATATTGAAGAATTTCTACATGAATTAGGTACATCTTTTAGTTTTATTGGTAGTGAATATAAAATTAAAATAGGTAATACTTATAACTATATTGATTTACTTTTATATAACTATGAATATAATGCATTTGTTGTAATTGAATTAAAAGTAACAGAACTAAAGAAAGAACATATTGGTCAAATAGAAGTTTATATGAATTATATAGATGAACATTTTAAGGGAATAACCCAAGATAAAACAATCGGTATTATTATTTGTAAAGAAGATAATAAATTAATATTAT
>ODAJ012083464.1_pt1 | contig 35034 bp, 35 predicted proteins | sample 1539241 | NCBI WGS metagenome assembly ODAJ01 (sample SAMN02144231, study PRJEB22623) | gut metagenome | biome: sheep rumen | host: Ovis aries | place: New Zealand
GGGGAGACTTATATTTGAAACTATGGCGGAATTCATAGGAGGGCGCACGAAACAGCCATAAAAACACGATCGAAAGGGGCGAAAAGTCCGTGGCTGACGAGTACAAAATTGCGGATCGGCCAAAAGTGAGACGAAGAGCCCCAGCAATGGACCCGGCTGCACGTGAACAGCAGCTGATTTCATTGGCAGTCGATCTCGCAGAGAAGAAATTACTGGACGGAACAGCTTCTAATCAGCTGATCTGTCATTATTTGAAGCTTGCGTCTACGCGCGAGGAGCTCGAGAAGGAGAAACTGAAGAAGGAGATCCTTCAGCTGGAGGCCAAGACCACTGCTATCCAGTCCACGGCAAAACTGGAGGAGCTGTTCCTCGACGCCACCAACGCTATGAAGCGCTACGGCGCCGCCGTCAACAGGGACGAGGCCGAGGAGGTGAGCTGATGCCGGATATTCCGCGTATGAAAGTCCTCCGCAGCTATCATGAACTCCGCAAGCTGAATACATTTGAAGAGCGCTACGATTACCTTCGCATCGGCGGTGTCGTGGGGGAGACGACTTTTGGCTTCGACCGATATTTGAATCAGGCGCTCTATACCTCAAAGGAATGGAAGCGATTCCGGAACGCTGTCATCATCCGTGACAACGGTTGCGACCTCGGGATCGAAGGCCGCGACATTCTTGGCGACCGGATCATCATTCACCATCTGAATCCTCTTACGGTCAAGGATGTTCGTGACCGTTCGCCGGCGTTGTTCGATATGGATAACGTCATTTGTGTTTCGTTCAACACACACCAGGCGATCCACTTCGGTGATGAGTCCCTCTTGCCGAAGGATCCTGTCTTCCGCCGTCCAAATGACTTCTGTCCATGGAAGGCTTCGTAGGCAGGAACACGGATCGTTCTTTTTATCTCAAAAGGAGGGATCCGCTTTGGAAGAAAGCATCCTCGTGACCATCAAGAAGCTGCTTGGCATCACAGCAGATTACACGGCGTTTGACACCGATGTTATCGTCTTCATCAATTCTGCCATGATGACGCTGCAGCAGCTCGGCGTAGGGCCCAAGGCGGGTTTCACAGTCTCCGGCAGCGAGCAGCGCTGGAGCGATTTCATTCCCTCCGACATGATGCTGGAGGGTGTTAAGCATTACATCTTCCTTTGCGTCAAAATGGTTTTTGATCCGCCTGCAAACTCGTTTGTGATGGAAGCCATGAAGCAGCAGAAGGAAGAGCTTGAGTGGCGTCTTCGTGAGCAGGCGGAGTTCTATCCCGGTGACGGCAGTCGCCTCGGATATTGGCAGCAGGTCATCGCTGATGAAGCTGCCGCTGCAGAAGAGTCTGATGGGCCGTTCAATAATTCCGGAAGTGGCGATGGCTGATGCTTTCGAACACCGCTACTCCGATCTATTACGGCCAGTTCCGCCAGGCCGTCATGCAGGGCCGTATCCCGGTCTGCAAGGAAGTCAGCATGGAGATGAACCGTGTCGACGCCCTGATCCGGGACAAGCGCTACTACTATGACGACGAGGCGATCAACGGCTTTATCGATTTCTGCGAAAGTGAACTGACGCTGACGGACGGTGAAGACCTGCATCTGATGGACACCTTCAAGCTATGGGCCGAGCAGGTGTTCGGATGGTATTACTTCATCGAGCGCCAGGTGCCCCGCCCAGGTCCGAATGGGCAATGGCACTATGTTAAGCGCAGGATCAAGAAGCGCCTTGTCAACAAGCAGTATCTGATCATCCCACGCGGCGCGGCCAAGACGATGTACGCCATGTGCATACAGGCGTTCTTCCTGATTGTCTACAGCAAGACGACACATCAGGTGACGACTGCACCGACGATGCGGCAGGCGGAAGAAATGCTGGCCCCGCTGCGTACAGCGATCGCTCGCGCACGCGGGCCTGTCATCAGGTTTATGGTAGAGGGCAGCGTGCAGGCGACTGTTGGCTCCAAGCTGATGAAGGCCAAACTGGCCAGCACAAAGAAGGGCATCGAGAACTTCCTGACCGGCTCTCTTTTGGAGATCAGGCCAATGAGCATCGACAAGCTGAACGGCCTACGCTCGCCGTATAACACTGTTGACGAATGGCTGTCCGGTACGGTACGGGAAGACGTGATCGGTGCCCTCGAACAGGGCGCTTCCAAGAATGACGACTGGCTGATCGTCGCCACGAGCTCCGAGGGCACTGTCCGCAACGGGCCAGGCGATGATATCAAGATGGAGCTTGAGGCTATCCTGCGTGGTGAATACTATAACCCGCATGTGAGCATCTGGTATTACAGGCTGGACGACATCAAAGAGGTCGATGAACCCAGTAAATGGCTGAAGGCCAACCCCAACCTTGGACTGACTGTAACCTACGAGACCTACCAGCTCGAGAAGGAACGGGCCGAGCGCGCGCCTGCCGCCAGGAATGATATTTTGGCCAAGCGCTTCAACATTCCGATGGAAGGCTCGACCTATTTCTTCACCTACGAAGAGACCCTCCCCCATCCGAAACGGGAGTTCTGGCAAATGACCTGCGCTCTTGGCGCTGACCTTTCACAGGGTGACGATTTCTGTGCCTTCACTTACCTGTTTCCTTTGCGGGGAGGGTCTTTTGGCGTAAAAACCCGGTGTTATATCACAGAGCTGACGTTTATGCGCCTGACCCCCGCTATGCGGCAGGAGTACCAGAAATTTCTGAACGAAGGCAGCTTGATAATTATGCCAGGCGCCGTTTTGGATATGATGGCGGTTTATGAAGACTTTGATGACTATAACCAGAAAGCCCAATACAACATCAGAGCCTTCGGATACGACCCGTACAACGCCCGCGACTTCGTTGAGCGTTATTGCCGGGAGTATCCGCCTTTTGGCGTCGAAAAGGTGCAGCAGGGTTCCAAGACGGAGAGCGTTCCGATTGGCGAGCTGAAGAAGCTGGCTGAGGAGCGCCTGCTGATATTTGACCAGGAGATTATGAAATTCACCATGGGCAACGCGATCACGCTGGAGGACACCAATGGCAACCGCAAGCTCTGGAAGAAGCGCTATGATCAGAAGATTGACTCTGTAGCCGCGCTGATCGACGCTTATGTCGCTTACAAACTGAACAGGGATTCGTTTGATTGACGGAGGATATTATGGCTATCAGCATTGAAGAATGCATACGCCTCGTGCAAAAGGACTACCCCGGCTATGAAGTTGAGGTGTTCGGCGATTATGAAGGCAAGTATTATGTGAACATATTTGAGCCAGACGCCACGGAGGCGCTGTCCGATTTCCACAGCGTAGATAAGGAGACAGGCAAAGTCAGCGGTAATATCGCCACGATGAAGATACTGTCTGACGACGCGCTTCGCGGCCAGCTGGAGGCGCATTACTCTAAAAAAAAAAAAAAATGATCTGAGCTTAGAAGAAGACCATCTCGCGCACCACGGCATTAAAGGCCAGAAGTGGGGGGAGCGGAACGGTCCGCCGTATCCGCTGGATCAGAAGACCCACAATGAGGTTGTTGGGCAGGTCAAAAGATCAGGTGGGAAAAGCGTTGGCTCGGAAAAATCGTCACACTCCTCTGATGTGGAAAGGATAATTGGCGCAAGTAGGAACGTTCGTATCGATAAACAGGGGATGGATCCTGTTGTTGCCTTTTCCATTGTGCAATTCGCGATTCCATTGCTTGCTTCGATCGGAATACATGCTTATAACAGCTATTGGAACAAGCAAACAAATATTGACAAGGACAATGACAAGCTGTCGACACAGTACATGAAGGATTACGCCGAAATAAAGAAGTTTTCGGATCAGGATCCCCCGAAGCAGATCAAGGGGAAGCATTCTGTCGAGGATGATATTGCGGCGGTCAACCCGTTGTTCGATCAAACGAAGGATTATACGACTGTCAATTGCTCACTGTGTGCAGCGACCTATGATCTTCGCAGGCGTGGCTATGATGTCACAGCAAAAATGTGCCGGAAGGGAACCTACACGCTTGAACTGCTGAAGGACATGTACGGCGTCGACGAAAAGCAGCACGACCTCTATTCTGGTACCAAAAACTGGGATGAACTTGAAAAGAAAGTTATTGAAAAGTATCCGGAAGGCGCCAGGGGTATGATCAATGTCCACTCTCCATACTCAGGAATGGGGCATTCAATGGTGTTCGAGGTCCAGAAGGGTAAGATGAGGGTCATGGATCCGCAGAGCGGCGACACCGACGTGAATATACGCGATGAAAAATGGAACATGATGTATCCGAGCCTGACGAATACCATCCGCCTCGACGATAAGAAAGTTAATATTGCTGCCATATCCCGAAGCAGCGCCCAGATGAAAGACGATTGGAAATCCCACGTTCCGGAAAGACCGAAAAGCACTGTAAAGCCAGATATTCATGCCAAGGAAAAGAAGGCCGGCAGTTCTCCGAATTATATGCCGGACTACTATAAGAATTTCGCTGAGCAGTACAAGAAGGATCATCCGAATACCAAGCTGAGTACAAATCAGATCATCGACATCGTTCGACGGAGGTGACTTCAAAATGACTTACGAATACCAGCAATACCTCGCTCACCATGGCATCAAAGGCCAGAAGTGGGGTGTACGCCGCTTCCAGAATGATGACGGATCACTGACTGAGGAAGGTAAGAAGCGGTATGGCCAGTATATTGACAGGGCTGAGGAAAGACTGAATTGGAAAAACCTGAAGAAAGCGTCTCTGGAGACAAAAAGGGAGTTTAATAGTCGTTCTACTTCTGACAGATTCAAGAAATATATCCCAGATCAGTTGGTCGAATCAAGCAGAGAGCAAGCAAAAAAATTCTATGAAAAAGGAGAGGAATTTAGTAAAAAATTTAAAGAGCTCCCTCCTGACGCCAGAAAAAAGATGCTTGAGGATGATGGACCAAATGAATTATTTGATGACATGGACAAAAGTACAAAACAGTATCTGGATTTTCTGCACACGCAGGCACGGTCAATCATATACAATCATGCAAAAAAGAAGCTCACGTCCGTGAATAATTACACGAACGATCTTAAAGAAACAGCAGAAACGATCATTGCCAGCGCTTTGAGCATGCGTCTTTTCGACGATTATGCAGAGGAAAAGCGCAACAAAAAGTAAAAAAAGAAGAACCATGTTTTTCACGTTCTTCTTTTTTGTTATTTCACCTTTTCGTTTCTTTAAACATGTAATACTTCCTTCTTGATAAAGCTGATCAGCCATCGCATGATGCTTTTTGCTCCTTCATACATCATGATCCAGATGCCGAACACTATAACAAGAAATCCCATTAACATATCGAATACCTCCGTAAAATAGTGTAGTTTTCCTATAATACGAGGTGTTTTCGACGCGGAGGAATGCGCTTATGACCAGTGAATACGAAGCCTTCCTGGCCCATTATGGCACAAAAGGCCAAAAATGGGGACAGCGCCGGTATCAGAACGAGGACGGCACATACACCGAAGAAGGCAAACTGCGCTACCGGAAAAACGGCTTCGGAAAACCGGAAAGCGACACCTGGAAAAGTGACGAAGCCAAATACCTGACCGATGATGAACTGCGTCGCCGCAACATGCGCCTGCAGGCTGAGTCACAATACAGGCAGAGTCTCGAAAACCGCCATCATATCTCGAAAGAGGTCAAGTTGGCGGCAAAAGCTATCTTCATTGGCACAGCTATCAAAGTGGCTTCTGCCGCTGTGGCGACGCTGTATAAAGACAAGCTCGACATTGGTAAGGAGTTCACGAAGAGCTTTATGGCCAACCATCGCGCGACCAAGGACAGAAGGGCCGCGTGGGAATCGGCAAAGAAAGCGGCGAAGGCCTTCAAGGCGGCCAAAGCAGCCAAGGGATGAGGTGATGACCATTGTCCGAATACCGGGCCGAAGGGATGAGCCTCGGTGAACGGCTGAAGCATGCATGGAATGCTTTTGTCGGGCGCGACCAGCATGTGATCCAAACGACGGACCTCGGTCCGAGTTATTCCGTCCGCCAGGACAGGGTCCCTTTTCGAAGAGGCACAGAGCGGTCGATCATTGCCTCGATCTACACGAGGATCGCTATCGACGTCAGCTCCGTCAAAATACAGCACGCCAGGCTTGATGACACAGACCGCTATGTCGGCGAGATCGACAGCGGTCTTAATTATTGCTTGACGACGGAGGCCAACATCGACCAGACCAGCCGGGCCTTCTTCCAGGACCTGGTCGAGAGCATGTGTGACGAGGGCGTTGTGGCCGCTGTCCCGACGGACGCGACTGTCAATCCGCGCCTTTCCGGCAGTTACGACGTTAAAGCTCTTCGCGTTGCCAGGATCACGCAGTGGTATCCAAAGCACGTGCGTGTGCAGCTGTGGAACGAGCGCACCGGAAAGAAGGAGGAGATCGTCCTTCCGAAAGGCATTGTCGCAATCATTCAAAATCCACTCTATAACGTGATGAACGAGCCGAACTCTACACTGAGGCGGCTTATTCATAAATTGAATCTTCTTGACGCGATCGATGAGCAGACCAGCAGCGGCAAGCTGGATCTGATCATCCACTTGCCGTATATGACGCGTACCGAAATGCAGAAGAACGAGGCCGAAAACCGGCGCAGGCAGCTGGAACGGCAGCTTTCAGACAGCAAGTACGGTGTGGCTTATATGGACGCGACAGAGAAGATCACGCAGCTGAATCGACCAGTTGAGAACAACCTCATGAACCAGATCGAGTACCTGACGAGTATGCTCTACAGCCAGTTGGGGATGACGAAGGAAGTTTTTGAGGGGACGGCAGACGAGAAGACGATGCTGAACTATTTCAGCCGCACTATTGAACCGATCGTGTCAGTGATTGTGGACGAATTCAACCGCACATTCCTGACCAAAACGGCGCGTTCTCAGAAACAGAAAATCGTGTTCTTCAGGGATCTGTTCAAGCTTGCGCCTGTCGAATCCATTGTGAACCTCGGCAGCCAGTTTGCCATGAATGAGATCATGACGCCCAACGAGGTCCGGCAGTTGATCGGCTTCAAACCTGCCTCTGACCCCGGAGCTGACGAACTCAGGAACCGGAACATAAACGCGAGTCCCGGTCCTGGTATGGAGGGCTATCCAAAAAACGAAGGATATCCTGACGAAGAACCGGTGACGAACATCGCGGACACGCTGGTTTCTGAGATTGAGTAATCGAAGAAGGAGGACACTCTATGAGTAAGAAGCCGAAGACTTACGACTTCAGCGGTTGGGCGACAAAAAATGATTTGCGCTGCGCTGACGGTCGGACCATTCGCCGTGACGCGTTTAAAGATGACGACGGCCGGGTGGTCCCGCTGGTGTGGATGCACCAGCACAATGATCCGGATAACGTGCTCGGCCATGCCCTGCTCGAAAACCGGAACGAGGGCGTTTATGCCTACTGCAGCTTCAATGACACCCATCCTGGTCAGCAGGCAAAGGAGCTTGTCCGCCACGGCGACGTGGTGAGCCTGAGCATCTGGGCAAACAACCTGACCCAGAATAAGGGTGACGTGCTCCATGGGTCCATCAAAGAGGTCAGTGTAGTGCTGGCCGGTGCGAACCCCGGCGCGACCATTGACTTCCCGATCCTGGCCCACGGCGAGGAGAGCGAGACCGAGGCTTATATCCGCATTGATGAGCCTGTTGAATTTGGAGACAGCCTTGCCCATGCCGATAATGAAGATGAAAAAGACGAAGAGCAGCCTGCCAAGGAAGGCGAGGAGCGTACCGTTGAAGATGTCCTGAACGACATGACCGAGGAAAAGCGCAAAGTCGCCATGTACCTGGTTGAGCAGGCCATCGCTGCCAAAAAGAGCGGAGCCAAAAAACTTCCGGAAAGCGTTGCCCATGCTGACGAAGACGGTGAGCCCGCCGAGAAAGGCAAGCGTACTGTCAAAGATGTCATGGAAGACATGACCGAAGAGGAACTAAATTGTGTCCAGTATCTGATTGGCAGAGCCTGGCAGGATACTAAGGCTGACGAAGAGCCAGACGACGAAGCTGAACATTCCGACGAAGAAGGAGAGGATTTTAACATGAAACAGAATGTGTTCGAAACCTATGGCCAGGGTGCCAGCAACCATCCAGTGCTGAGCCATGCTGAAGGTATGGAAATGGTCAAGTATGCCAAGGACAATCATGTCAGCTTGAAGCAGTTGCTGATCGGCTGGGCGGAAGACAACAAGCTCGACTACAACGAGCTGAAGCACGACGACCTCGGCATCAACAACATTTCCACCCTGTTCCCTGACTATAAGCTGGTCAATGGTCCCGCGCCGGAACTTATGACCACTGACCAGGGCTGGATCGGCAAAGTCATCAACAAGACCCACAAGAGTCCAATGAGCCGCCTGCGTGTGCGTTTCGCGGATGTCCGTGATATTACTGGCCGCCGCGCTAAGGGTTATAAGAAGCAGACTCAGAAGGACCTGGCTGGCAACATCGATCTGCTCGGACGTACATCAGATCCGACAACGGTTTATATTTCCAGTAAGCTGGACCGTGATGACATCGTCGACATCACCGATTTCGACGTGGTCAACTACATGTACAACCTGGACCGCATGAACCTGAACGAGGAGCTTGCCCGTCAGATTATGATTGGTGATGGCCGCAACGGCGAACAGGAGAAAGCGATCGACAAGACCAAGATCATTCCGATCTGGACGGACGACGACCTGTTCTGCATCCACACAGTGGTCGACGTGGCTGGCATGCGCACCACCATGAATGGCACAGGCTCTACTGCTAACTTCGGTGATAACTATGTTACTGCCGAAGCAATCATCCAGAGCCTGCTGTATGCCCGTGAGCAGTACAAGGGTTCCGGCAACCCGGACTTCTTCTGCACGCCGCATCTGGTCAACGTGATGCTCCTGGCCCGTGATCTGAACGGCCGCCGTATCTATGATAACGTGTCTGACCTGAAGGCCGCTCTGAACGTGAACGAGATCATCACCGCTGAGCAGTTCGAAGGCAAGACCCGCACCGAAACTATTGAAACTACTGTTGAGGGTTCTACTGTTACTACGACCGAAACCCGTCAGCTGATGGGCATCATGGTCAACTTGGCGGACTACACCATTGGCGCTACCAAGGGCGGCGAGATCACTCACTTCACTGATTTCGACATCCGCTTCAACCAGGAGATCAGCCTGCTTGAGACCCGTTGCTCTGGCATGCTGACCCGCCCGTACTCTGCCATCGCGCTGGAGAAGGTCGTAACTAATAGCTGAGGTAAATCAAAATGAAATTCTTCGGAAAAATCGGATACGCCAGAAGTGAGGAAGATACTTCCGAAGATCGGCTGGGGATTTGGGAGGACACCGTTGAGGAGCATGACTACTTCGGTGATGTTCTCTCCAACAGCCGGCGTTATGAAACCCAGAGTGACAGCGTTCTGGATAACGTGACCATCAGCAATAAAATCAGCGTCGTGGCGGATGCCTTTGCCTATGCCCATCTCGGCGAGATCAAGTATGTCGTCTGGATGGGGCAGAAGTGGAAGGTGAAGGAGATCGAAGTCCAGCGCCCGCGGCTGATCCTGCAGATCGGAGGTGTCTACAATGGGCCGACGCGTTGACCTGCACCGGATGATCTGCGACAAATTCAGTGAGATCGGCAAGTGGGTCTGGAATCCGTTTGACTTTGAAAATGACGATGTCGAGACCGCCATCCGCGATGAAGCCCCGAAGCATGTCTATTACCAGCCGCCGGCCAACAAAAAGCTGTTGTACCCCTGTGTGGTATACAGGCTGGATGACATGCCGCCGATATACGCGAACAACCTGCCTTACCGCTGGGACCACGTCTACCAGTTGACCGTCATTGATCGGGATCTGGAATCCGTGATCCGTGAAAAGATGGCCGAGCTGCCGACAGCGCGGTTCAAGCGGTCTTTTGTTTCCGATAACCTGAATCACTATGTATTCAGCGTCTACTATTGATCGAGGAGGAAAAACCTATGAAATTAGTATGGGATCAGAGCGGCCAGAAAAAGTATGAAAACGGCGTAGACCACGGTGTTGTCTACAAGAAGCAGACCGTGGATAACACCACAAAATGGGTTGGCACCGCGTGGAACGGACTGACCGGAGTAACCGAGAGCCCTGAAGGCGCGGAGAAGACCGACCTCTATGCCGACAACATCAAGTATGCCAGCTTCCGTTCCGCTGAGACCTTCGGCGGTACGATCGAGGCATATACCTATCCGCCAGAATTCGCGAGCTGCAATGGCGAAGTCTCGCTGACGCCGGGCGTGACCATCGGCCAGCAGGCCCGTGAAGCCTTCGGCCTGAGCTACCGCACCAAGGTCGGCACCGACGAGGATGATAACGCCGGCTACAAGCTGCACCTGGTGTACAACTGCACCTGTAGCCCTTCCGAGCGCGCATATGAGACCATCAACGACAGTCCGGATGCCATCACCTTCAGCTGGGAGTTCGACTCCACGCCTGTCAACGTCACCGGACACAAGGCCACAAGCATCCTGGTCATCGACTCCACTGAATTCACGACCGAAGCGGCCAAGGCCAAGCTGACCGCGCTCGAAGATGCGCTGTACGGCACTTCTTCCGCCGACGCTTACCTGCCGACGCCGGATAAAGTGCTCGAGATCCTCACCACTCCCTGATATTCCTGACGCATCACCTCAAAGGCCCCCGGTTTCGGCTGGGGGCCCTTCCTCTTTTTTATTCAGCTTTTGAAAGGAGCATATTTTTATGATTAAGAAGTCTATCAAATACCATGACTATGAAGGCAATCTTCGCGAGGATGATTTCTACTTCCACCTGACCCAGGTCGAGCTGACAAAGATCAACAGCGATCCGCGTTTTCCCGGCGGTATCGAGGAGAGCGCCGCCCGCGCCAATAAAAACGAGGACGCCGGCATGATGCTGGAGATCGTCGATACCCTGATCAGCCGAAGCTACGGCGTCAAGCTTGCGGACGGTTCGTTTGTCAAGCGTGATCCGACTGGCCTGCCGCTGTATGAGCGTTTTGTGAACACCGAGGCCTACGACGCCCTAATGACCGAGCTGATCCAGGACGAGGATGGCATCGTTGCCTTCCTGACCGGCTGCCTGACAAAGGACGCGCAGGACAAGGTGAAGGCCGAGATGGCCAAACGACAGGAGGAAGCGGCGAAGAATGTGAAGCTGACGCCGGTGGAAGTCGAAGGCGAAGTCAAGTAATACAAAGGAGGCAGAGGGATGCTTCAGATCACGATTCCAGACGCGGAACTGTTCGATGAAAAGACGCAGCGTTTCATCACCATCAAAGGTCAGACGCTGCAGCTGGAGCATTCCCTCGTCTCCATTTCAAAATGGGAGAGCAAATGGAAAAAAGCTTTCCTGGACCAGCAGGCCCTGACGCCGGAAGAGACCAGGAGTTATGTCCGCTGTATGACCATCACCCAGCATGTCAACCCAAACGTCTATCAGTACCTGACGAATGAGAACATCGCTGAAGTGATGACCTATATCGACGATAAGATGACAGCCACCATGATTAAAGAGATCGAAGGCCGCAGCAGGGCGCGCCGCGCTGTCATCACCAGCGAGCTGATCTATTATTACATGACGGCTTACAACATTCCGTTCGATCCATGCCAAAAGTGGCATCTGAACCGGCTGATGATGCTGATCAAGGTCTGCGATGAGAAGAACGCCCCGCAGAAGAAGATGAGCCGCCGCCAGAGTGCCAGTCAGTACAGCAAGCTGAACGCTGCCCGACGCGCCAGGATGGGCACGAGAGGGTAAAGCCATGATGAGAGTCAAGCACAGAGGCAGCTTCAGCAAAACGGAGCGCTTCTTCAACCGCATGCTCAGGCGTGATTACCTGAACGTTCTTGAAAAATACGGTGAGCTCGGCGTCCGGATGCTTGCGCAGGCCACGCCTGTAGACAGCGGTAAGACGGCAGCCAGCTGGAACTACGAGATCACGGAAGATAAAAACGGCCACGTCGTACTGGCCTTTACCAACAGCAACGCCAACGAGGGTGTCAACATCGTCCTGCTGCTGATGTATGGCCACGGCACCCAGTCCGGAGCGTATGTCGAGGGCGAGGATTTCGTCAACCCGGCGATCAGGCCGGTGTTCCATGATATGATCGTGAACCTGTGGAAGGAGGTGACGCGCTGATGCCAGGAGAAACCGATACCAGGATTGTCGAGATGCATTTTGAAAACCGGCAATTCGAACGTAACATCGCCAAAAGTCAGAAGAGCCTCGAGGACTTCAAGAAGGAGCTCGATTTTGAGCAGACGTCCAAAGGCCTCAGGCATTTTGCGAGTGGCATCCAGGCGCTTGACTTCCAGCAGTTTTCCAGCAACATCCAGAGGCTGACGGACAAGTTTACAGGGCTCGGTGACGCTGGGGAGTATGTGCTGTCGAGGATCAGGCATAGCCTTGAGTCGACAGCCATGAAAATGGAGAGCTTTATCAAAAGCTTCACTACGGCCCAGATCAGCGTCGGCCAGAGCAAGTATGATGCAATGAATAAAGCCGCCATGTCCCTGATATCTGCCGGCACAGCTGAGGATCAGGCTTATGGTGTGTTTGAGCGTATCATGGCGTATACTGACCAGACCAGCGCGAATTTTGAGAGCATGGTCGGCAACCTGCAGTCCTTTAAGGCCAGCGGCCAGGGGCTGTGGGAGAGCGAGAAGGCGCTTGAAGGCATCTTTAACATGACGGCGAAGGCCGGTAAGGGCGCCACGGAAGCCTCGAATGCCATGAACGTGTTTTCGAAAGCCATGGGCATGGGGCACCTGAGCTTGAATCAGTGGGAAAGCCTGACCCTGACGGCCAAGATAACGACAGACGAGTTTCGCAAGCAGTTGGTCGAAGCCGGCCTTGCCGCCGGAACCCTCGTCAAAAACCAGAAGGGCCAGATTCTTACCAACAAGAAATACGGTAAGCAGGTCGAGGTCACAGCGCAGAATGTTCAGTCCACCCTGAATAAAAAGTGGGCGGATAACAGCGTGATCATGGCGTTGGCCAACAAATATTATTTTGATTTCGAGGACGAAAAGGCGGACCTTGAGGGCTTTGCCGGTACGGCATACAAGTGTGCGCAGCGGGCCCTTACATTTTCCGATGCCATGCAGGCCATTAAGGAGTCGATCTCGTCCGGCTGGATGCAGACATTCCAGATCGTGTTCGGCCGCGTCGGTGAGGCCATGGAATTCTTCACGGCGTTGTGCGAAGGCGTTATCGATGTCCTTTATGGCATTCAGGAAGCGCGCAACAAGGTCCTCTCTGCCTGGGCTTCCGGCGGCGGACGACAGGGCATCATTGAGTCGATACTCGGCAGCTATGGCAACGACGTGGAAGCCGGGGCATACGGCTTGCTCGATCTGTTTAAGGACATCGGCAGTCTGATCTCCGACGGTTTCTGGGATATGGTCAAGATCTTCGCCGAAGGGGACAACCGTATCAACTGGGACCGCAAAGGTTATAAAGAAGCCTTTCTCGGCCGCAAGCTGCGCGACCTGTCCACGAACATCCGTGATTTCATCAAATCGATCCGCGACTTCTTTACATCTGAGGTCAAGATTGGAGATACGACGACCAGCCGGATCGAGCTGATCCGTAACATTATCCGAGGTATCGGAGCTGCGCTGGTGCTTGCTATCAATGGGATCCGCGGTGTCATTGGGTTCATGACCGGGCTCAAGACTCAGCTGCAGCCGGCGATCGATGTGATCTACATTTTCTTCAGTGCGATCGGTGAGATGCTCAGGCAGACTGCCTACAGCACCAACAGGAGCAAGGGCATCAACAGCTTCTTCCAGACCCTGCTGCAGATCCTGAAACCGATAACGACAGCGATTAACATTATCGTATTCAAAATGGCAGATCTCCTGCTCTCATTCCTCATCTGGGGAAAGCAGAGCGGGTTCTTCGCGTCTTGTTTTATGCTGATCCAGCAGGCCATCGCCCTGATTGGAGCTGCCATCACGAGATTCGGCAAACCGATCTTCAATTTCCTGACGAAGCTGTTCAATATATTTACTGATCTCGTAAAGGGCGGATTCAGCGCTGAGTCCGTTGCGAAGTTCAAGGCTAACGTCGTGGCGTTGCTCAGCGGCGTCTATACGACCATCAAGGATTTCTTCAAATCGGTAGATTACAAGACGTTCTTCAGCACCATATTCACGAGCACTGGTGGCTTCCTGAAATCACTGAAGGGAAGAATCATTGAGTTTTTTAAGACGATCGATGTCGGTAAGTTCTTCGGCGAGCTCGGCAAAAAGATCACTTCCATTGCTCCTGAGGCATTTGGCAAGATCCTTGATAAGATCAAAGGTATATTTGCAGGCGCGTCCAGCATCAGTGTGTCCGGCGGATCAATCTTCGAGCGGATCGTTGATTTCTTCAGGAATGGATTTGAAAAGGTCAGCGATTTCGTCAGTAATTTCAAGGCCGGAGAAACGTTTAAGAAGATTTTCGACAAGCTGAAGTCCGTATTTACAGACAGCGAAGGCCAGTTCGAAAAGCTGGATCTTCCGAAGGTGCTCGGCACAGCACTCGGTATTCTTGCCCCGATCGGCATCATCGCCATGATAAAAAGAAGCAAGAAGACAGCCGGGCAAATGAATGGCGCTGTCAATGCTGTCTCCACCGTTGTAAAGACTTCCACGGACACATTTAACGTTGGATCTCTTCTGAAGATCACCGCGGCCATAGCGATCATTGCTCTTGCTGTCAAACTGTTCAGGGGCGTGGATTTTAAGCCCGTCATCGAACGGGTTAAAGAGATTTACAAGAATATTAACATTGTCAGTATCCTTGAAACGGTGTTCTCCGCGATTCACGATCTGGTCGTAAAAGTCCAGGAATGGTTCAAGGGAGCGAGTCTCGGCTCGGTCTTCATGAACGTGTTTGGAGCGCTCGGAACGGTCGCCGTTTATAAGACGCTGAAAAACATCAAAAATATTTCCAAAGAGATCTCATATACTGTCGAGAATGTTACCGGAGCGATCAACGGTGCTGTCAAACAGCTGAAGATGAAGACCTATGCTGACAGCATCCTGAAACTTGCTGCCGCCGTGGGGATCATTGCGATCGTCGTAAAGACCTTCGCAAGCATGCCGCTGGGTCAGATCGCTAAAGGTGTGATCGCTGTTATCCTGATCATCGCAGCACTTGTCGGCGCTGTCATCATCATGGATAAGGTGCTAAACAAGAGTGCCAAGGATCTTCCGGAAGGCAGCGGCTCGAAGTTTGATTCGAAGCTGCTTGGTATTTCCGCCATCTTCTTCTCGATCGGCAGCGTAGTGTCAAAGATCGCTAAAGCGCTTGTTCCGCTGGGAAACATGGCCCCTGAAAAATGGAGCCAGGCCATGCAGAGCCTTGTGCTGATCATGGGGTCTATGCTGGTCGTCAGCCTTATTATGGTCCGTGTCGCCAAAAACAAGGATGGCGCGCTTAACGCTTCGAAATTCGTGGCGGCGCTCGGTTTCCTGCTGCTCAGCATGCTTATATTCTCGCGGATCAGTTGGGAAGGCTACCTCAAAGCCATGGCTGGCATCGGCGGCGTGCTGGCGCTGTTGCTTATATTCTCTGGACTGCTGAAGAAATTTAATATCGACAAAGCTCAGTTGACCGGATTGTCTGCCGTTGCTGGTGGCATCGCCATTCTTGTGATCGCCATATTGCCTTTCGCTTTCCTGAAATGGGAGGCTATGAAGAGGATGGCTGTTGGCCTTGGCGGTATCATGCTTCTGCTGATCGGTTTTGCCGGGATGCTGAAGCTATTGAAAGTAGACAGCGTACAGCTGAAAGGTTTGGCGGCGTTGTCCGGAGCTATTGCTTTGCTTGTTCTTGCGCTGGTCCCATTGGCTTTAATGAGACAGGATAGTCTGATCAAGGCCGGTCTCGGATTACTCGCGGTCACCGGAATGCTGTACCTGTTTATGCTCGGCATTCAGAAGATGAAGTTCAACCCCGCCAGATTCAAGGCGATCACCAGCATAGCAATCGCTATCGGCATCCTTGTCCTGGCCCTGATCCCGTTGACGCTGATGCCAGTCGATCGTATGTTCATATCCATTGGCGCGCTCGGAGCTGTTATGCTTCTTCTTGCTGGATTCTTCTACCTGATCAACAAGATTGACCTCGGCATGGGAATGATGGAGCAGCTGAGCAGCATGATTAAAATCATTGCTGTCACTGTCGCTGTCGTGGCGATCATGACGGTTTTGTCCATCGCACTGCAGAAGATCAAGGACGTAAAAACAGAGACGATCATCGCGTTTACGACGGCCATTGTCGGCATCCTGCTCGGCATCACGGCGGCCATCGTCGTATTGTCCTCTGTGCCGATATTGGGCGCTATCAAAGCAATCGGTATAATTGCCATCGCTATCACGGCCATTGTTGGCGTGCTCGCGCTTGTGATCCCGCTGTTCCTTGGGGCCGTCGGCAACAGTATGACGGAGTTTTCTGCAAAGCTTTCCCTTATGGCGTCAATGATCAGCGATTTCTCCGACAAGATGAAGGGCACGGACGACAGCGGCGTCAACAAGGCTGACGTGATCCTCGATAAGCTGAAAGGCATGATGGACAAGCTGAAGGGATTCGGCGCTTATACGCGTGACATCAACGAATTCACGACCGCGCTCTTCGATCTTTCGACAGGACTCGAGATCTGGGAAAACCATACGAAAAACCTGAGGGATCCGGAATCGTCCTACGCGTTCAAAATGATAGACAAAGTGCTCTCTTACGGGCAGCTTTTGTCAACATTCGCTCCAGGCAACTTTGCAACGGAACTATATCGCCTGAGCGCCGGGGCTTACGCCTTCGACTATCTTGGCTCTGATATCAAAGATCCCGAAAATTCAAAGCCCCTGCGGCTGATCAAAGCCCTTGCCGGCTGCGCTGACGACCTGCAGGTTCTTTCAACTATTGGTCTCGACTCGCTTAAAAGCCAACTGGCAGGTCTCGGCGGTGCTATGTCGCTGTACGCGGATGGGGCTAAAGAGATCACAGGGATCGAAGGCGATCAGACGACCAACGCGCAGGGAGCTGTGGCTATCCTGCAGGCGATCACGTCTGCACTGGTCGAAAACGGCGGCTTCGTACTTCCTGAGATTCCGCATGAGGCGGAACTCGGCTCTTTCGGAGCTGACCTGGCCGCGTTGGCCGGTGCGCTTGTCAAATTCACGAATGCCAGCAACGGTCTCGGCGCAGGAACGGATAAGGCGGTCAATCTCCTGAACTTCCTCGGCGGAGAGCTGAAAACCAAACTTACTTCTGATAATCTTCGTGCCGCCAACGCCTTCAAGGATTCCGGCATCACGCCATATGGCCTCGCGGAATTCGGCATTGACATCATCGCCCTTGGCGGCGCGATCTCCAGTTTCGTGGACAAGACGAAAGATGTAACGGAAGAAAAGACGAAAGGCGCCATGACAGCGCTTACCTTCTTGTCCGATCTCCGCGGAAAGCTGATTGGCCAGGAGGCCCTTTTGTCCGTCGTCAACTGGTTCACCGGAGCTGGTGTCACGACAGATCAGCTGACAGAATTCGGTAAGCAGATTGAGCAGCTTGGCCTGTCACTGAAGGCGTTCGCTGTGTCTGTTAGCTTTGGAGAGGATGAAGCGGCCAGCTTCCAGAGTGCGCTTGACGCGTTGTCGGTCCTGTCCGAAATGCAGAAAGAGTTGCCTACCATCGGCGGCATTGCCGAGTGGATCACTGGTAAGCACATGACTATCAGCGATATGGCAACGCAGATCGAATTGCTCGGCACATCGCTGAATGACTTTGCCAAAAAGCTGGTTAAAGAGGACGGGACATCCGTTATTAACGAAACAGCATTGAATCTTGCCTTTTCGGCGCTCGAGCGTATTACGAAGTTTATTGGCAAGCTGCACACCGAAATGGGAACTGTCGGCGGTATACTGACAGGATTCATCGAATTGCACTGGGGGCATGAATACGGTCCGGCAGACCTCGCAAGGGATCTTAATTCGTTCAAAGCCTGCTGTATCCAGCTCGCCAATATTACCGGATATTTGGTCGGCGATGACGGCAGCAGCAGAATTGTTACGGAAGACCAGCTTGCTCCGGCCATGAACGCCCTCGACAGCATCATTAAATTCATCGTCAGTCTCAAGGAAAAAATGGGCAAAGTTGGAGGCTGGCTCCCGCAGCTTGGCGGTCTGATCTGGACTCATGATTATAATCTCGAAGACCTGAAGAACGATATTCGGGCATTTACGGACGCCTGCGCGCAGCTGTATGACCTTAGAAGTTTTCTGCTCAACGAGGACGGCAGAAGTAAAATGCCGACGACGGACGACATCAAGCCGTCGGTCAACGCCATTGATGTTATCACGACATTTATCAATGACCTGAAAAACAAGATGGGTGAGATCCCTGGCCCGCTGCAGACGCTTGGCCGCGCCTTCCTGCCGAAGGATTACACGCTCGAAAATCTGCAGACAGACATTGGCGGTTTCACGACGGTCATTCAGGAGCTGACAGGTATTGCCGATATTCTGAATGGTAATGGCCAGGAGGGCCAGATCATTGACCAGACAGCATTGACGAATGCCATAGGGACACTCGGAACACTGACGACTTTTGTCAAAGAACTTGGCACCAATATGCCACGGATTGGCGGCCTGATGAATCTTGGTGAGACGATCCTTCACGGCAAGCAGTACGGCCTGCAGGACCTTGCCAATGACCTCGGATATTTGGGTGAGGGCATCGGTAAGTTCAACAGCGGGCTTGGTACGAACTTCAATTCTGATATCGTGCAGAGTGCCGTCGGAGTCGTATCCTCGATCTCTGACATCATCATTGCCATGAGCCGGATCGGAACAGGCAGCTACGTCGACGTACATGAATACATCGGAAAGATGCAGGAAATGTTCGACCTGCTGTCCTACGGCTATGGCGAAATGAAGATCGACGGTGTTGGTGTCGGCATGGCTGAATACCTTGCCAACATGATGATGATCGTTTCCGACGCAGTTGATGATTATGGCGCGGATTCCACCCTCGAAAACCTGCAGAAGTTTGCCGCGCTGACAGAAGCCCTGGCCAACTGGTCCGGTATCGATACGTCGCAGAACTTCAACGGCATCGGTGTGGTCATCGGTACCGGCATCACAGAAGGTCTAAAGTCCTGTGAGACGCTTGTCGCGACAGAGACCCAGACCTTGATTAGCCTGATCGCGTCTACGATCGATGAAAACCTCGACACGAACCCAACGATCACACCGGTCCTCGACCTGACTCAGTTCCAGCAGGACCTGGCGACCATGAACAGCTGGCTCACGACTGGCAGCGCGCCGGTCATCGATCCCAGCACAGCCGCCCGGCTCGCCGCGAGCTACATTCCGGCGACTGGCACTGACGCAAATCAAAATGGCACCGATCTGAGCGGTGTCTATAACAGGATGGACACCATCTGGACGCGCATTGACCAGCTCGGCAGTGACATCGCAAAGATGAAGGTCATCCTCAACACCGGGGTCATCGCCGGGGCCGTCGCGCCCATGGTCGATGAGTACATCGGCGAACAGTACAGCTTCAATACACGGGAGGGTTAAATGTACCATTCGATCACCTTTGGGGACGGTTCCCTGTATCCGTCCGGCCATGCCAAGGAAGGGCAGTTCAGAGGGACCAACACCTGGGACGACTGGCATTTGATCCCCTCCGAACGCCCAAGTGTCGCGAGCCCCGGGGTTTCCACGAATTTTGTGGAGATCCCGGGCCGTGACGGGGCCATCGACATGAGCACGTTCCTGGTCAACAAGCCTGTGTACGGCAATCGGAGCGGCTCATGGGAATTTATCGTGGATAACGACCACGAATACTGGGAGACCATCCGGATGAAGATAGCGAACTTCCTGCACGGCAAACGCTTTAAGGTCGTGCTGGAGGACGATCCGGACTGGTATTGGGAGGGCCGCTTCGCCGTGGACAACTGGCGCAGCGAGTCCAGCAACAGCAAAGTCACGATCAACTATCAGCTTAGTCCGTACAAGCACAAGCTCCGAAGCGAAGGCGACCAGGACATCATCTGGGACAACTTCAACTTCGAAATGGATTCCGACTATTACGCCTCACTGCATGGGATCACCGTGAACAACAGTACATATACGACGACGATCATCGGTTATGAATACCCGTTCAAGGTTTACGCCACTGCCGAGTCTGGCAGCGTTACAGTCACACTGAACGGTGCAAGCACGTCCGTCAGTGCAGGAGCTACGATGCTGCTTGGTAAAGCGAGGAACGGTGAAAACAGCCTTTCCGTCTCCGGTACAGGCACCGTCACCGTGCATTTCACAGGAGGCTCACTATAAATGTTCGATATCTACATCAAAAACTACAAGACCCGCAGCGGGACCTATGCGACGAATGAAAATCTGCTGTATTCCATCCCCATGGATCCGGACGAGGAGAATGCCCTCGGTGAGCCGAAATGCTCGGTTGGCATGGGCAAAGCCGGCAATTTCGAGTTCACCATGCAGGTCGGCCATCCGTATTATGAGTCCCTGCTGCAGATGAAAACCATCTTCCGCATCGTCTATGACGGAGATACGATCTTCCGTGGCAGAGTCGTTATGATTGATGTCGGCCATATGACAGGCAACAAGAAAGTCCACTGCGAAGGCGATTACTGCTTCCTGCTGGACACGCAGATCGAGGGCGTGGAAGATGCCAAGCGCAGCAAGACCAACGCGCTTGTATATATGCAGGCCCTGATCGCACAGCATAACGCGCAGGTAGCAAATGATATGCTGGACAAGCAGTTTACGCTCGGTGAGGTGCCAGGCCAGTACACGAACGCCGTCACGACGCCACAGCGGGTGAAGCCGGACAGCGATTATCGCTACGGCTCCAGCAGCTGGAAGGACAGCCAGGCCGCGTTCAATGAATTGTCAGATTCATTCGGAGGCTTTTGGCGGACGCGCTATCAAAATGGCACCGTTTATCTGGATTGGCTCGACAGCTATTATGACCCGGCCATCAATGACCAGACCATCGAGCTGGCGGAGAACCTGTTGGAGATCACGAGCAGCTCGGAGGTCAACAACATCTTTACAGCCCTGATCCCCATCGGCAGCGCAAACGGCAAGAACATCTACCTGGATGACTACCGGACAGATATTCATGGAGCGAACAAGTATATCCTTGTTCCGCAGATCCTGGACGTGTTCAGTGACGAAGAGCTTAACAGTGGATTTCACTCCAAGCAGGACTACCAGAAAGCCATCGATGAGTACGGCTGGATCTACAAGACTGAAAGCTTCAGTAACGCTAACACCAAGGCTAAGCTCTGGGAATACGCGACAGATTTTATCAAAAACAATTACTGTGGTGGACTGTCGAAGTTCTCCATCAGCGCGGTCGATATGCACGCTATCGGGGAGCAGGTCGGCAAATTTCTTGTCGGTGGCCGGGTAAACGTGATCTATCCGGACGTGGACAAGCGTGATACGGATCCGGAAGCCATGATCCACAAGACACTGACGGTCATGGAAGTCACGTACGAGCTCCACAATCCCGAGAAGAACCAGTACGTCATCGGTATCCCGAATGCGATCCTGAAGAAGAATTACGGAGAAAAGTCAAGGAAGAGTAAGGGATCAGGGGCGGGCCATAAAAAAGCGCAGGAAGAGAAGGATGATACATTCGAGGCCCAGCGGAAATATGATGAAACACTCGTCTGGCAATTCATACAGGATGAGACTCATAACAGTGAAGAATATGCTAAGTATAAAGAAAAGTATGGTGATGACGCAGCTGCAGCTATACAGGCCATAACATACCTCGGCATAACTGATAAGACCGGCAAAGAAGCCCGCATGCTGCTGAACGGCCATGCCGGGGAACTGATGGTCGTCGGACCTCCGACTGCTGCAAACAAAAAGAAGCAGCAGGCGACAAACGACCTTGTCAAAGCCATGGTTCTGAGCGCCAACAACAACGGGATCTCGTGGTATGAGCAGACACCTGAAGAAGCCATTTATTGGTCCAACGAGGAGCTTCGCAAAGCCCAGCGTGAACTGATCAGCATCGATGCCCGCGGAGTCAAGCCAAAAGTGACTATGCAGACGATCACCGGCATTACGCAATCGAGCAGCGGTACTGTCGTGCCAACCGTCAGTGTCGATGGCGGAGGTGGCCTGCTGGATACGTTTAAAGTCCGCCTCGCTTCCAAACTGAATGGCCTGAACGACGTGATCGACGGTGACGCGATGCCGGGATTAAGTTTGGAAGGGCTTAACCAAACGTTCCAGGGGTGGAAAGATAACCTGAACGTGTTCAATATGTCCGGCGGAAGCGGCAACGGCCTGCTTGACCTGAAAAAGACAGTTGAGGACGCAACAACGGGTCTGAAAGAAACAGTATCAACAGTTTTAACGGATGCTTTCGATGGATCTATCAAAGGCGGCGACGGCGACGCGAATAAGGGCTGGACCTTCAGCATCTCAGGCGCAGAGCAGCGTGGTGATTTCGGAAAGGACGATTCCGGGAACTGGCGGGTCAGGGTCAATGACAAGGTAACATATTCTGACGAGCAGGGCACTGAGCACACACTGGAGCCAGGCTTTGTCACAGCAAATGATTTTAAAATTGCCAGTATTCCGAGTTTCAAAACAAAATTTGCGATCGTCGATACACTGGTCGCAGGTAAAGTCAACACGGCCGATCTGACTGCGGAACGGGCTTATATTGCGAAGCTCGCAAGCAACACCATTGACGCCGATACCAGCGTCCGTGCTGGAGCCATGTACGCGAATACAATTTCGGTCACAGGCTCAATTGCAGCCGGAACAATCGTTGGCAGCCCATATGTACAGGGTAGTCAGCTCTGGCTGCTGGACGGAGACGGCAACAGGAGCATCCAGATCACAGGCAGCGGCATCAATGACCTGAAGATCCTCACTCCAGAAGAAACAGGAACGGACACTTACACACTGCAAAAGAAGACATACGGTTCTCCGACATGGACGAACGTGGGAACTTTTAGCCGCGCCACTTCGTTAGACGGTGAATGGAGTGGCCGCACTTACACCGTAACAGCAAGTCCGCAAGGAGAGACCGATTCGGTAACAGTTGATTTGAGTATCGGTTCATCATGGGATTACGATGATAATCTTGACAAATACAGGAAAACAGTTCAAATCAGAAGCGGAACTCGTGTTGTCCAAACAGACTATGTCGATAAACCGGCTCCGACTTTACAGAGTAAAACGGCTACAAGTAACGGTACTATAACCGCAGACAGCGGATATGAAGGACTGAGTTCTGTCGTTGTAAACGTCCCTTCCGGCGGCGGTGGTTCATCAAGCGATATTGACTTGCAAGTCGGAAGCGCTACGACACGGGTACCATCGGCTGATGGATATACCTCTCGTGTGTTCATGCAGACCCTGTCACAGCGTATCATTGATTACGGCTATGGCTCGCAAACTTATTACATCCCGATCACGGCAACAGCGCCAGGATGCACCGGAACAAAACTGTACTATATTCGTGTTGGTGGATTTAGCAGCGAGTAATTGAAATAGTAAAGGAGCACTTATGTCTAAAGTCATCCTCTCGGACAAGACCGAGATCCCAGTCAGCAACCTTGGCCTGATCAACACAGACCTGGCGCTGTATGTCACTCCGCAGCAGGCACAGGAGAACCTGCTGAACTTCATGGATCGGGAAAAAATGAGCGAGATCATCTACATTTCCGGCGTCAACAAGTTTATCTATCGGGGTTACGACCACTTCGCGTATTTCGAGCAGAACCAGCTCGGTCAGACTATCGTCTGGATGCGAGGGAACGAGCACAGCAGCCACGAGGGCCCGATCGTCATCGTCAACCAGGATTATCTGCCGAAGGAGTAAATCAAAATGGAAGTAAAAACACCCCGTGAAGCCGTCGACGTGACGATCTGGCTGCTCGGCACCATGAAGATTCGAGCTGACGAACTCGAAACGAATGGCGAGATCGTTAAAACAGCTATCCATAACCTGCGGCTTGTCAGCCAGACACTGGAAAAAGCTGAGCAGGAGGCCGCCGCGTCCACCGAAAAGAAGGAGGAAACGACCGATGATCCAGGCACAGAAGCTGATTGAGCATTTTCAGTATATGTATGACCAGGGCTGGGGGTATATTTGGGGCAAGTCCGGCCAGGTCTGGACGCAGAAGCAGCAGGACGCCGCAACGCGCGAAATGACCAAGAAATATGGTCAGCGCTGGGTCGGAAAGCACGTGACCGACTGCTCGGGGGCGTTCGTAAATGCTTTCAAACAGGAGGGCGCATCCATCTATCACGGGAGCAACACTATTTGGAAAAAGTATTGCTCCAATAAGGGTAAGCTGGTTAAAGGCGTCCGTGAAGATGGAGAGCCAATGAAGCCAGGTACGGCTGTATTCCTTTACCGCAGTGAGGACAACAACCGCAACCACATCGGCTGCTATATTGGCGGCGACATGGTTATCGAGGCGAAGGGTACCATCAATGGTGTTGTCGTCTCCCGGCTGGACCATTGGGACGAGTGGGGTGAGTTGTCCGACGTTGACTATACCAATGTCGAACCGGTTGACGTGAAGCCTGCGCAGCGCATGCTCCGGCAGGGCTGCAAGGGCGAGGATGTCCGGGATCTGCAGAAGGCGCTGAACCGCTGGAACGCCGGCGTCAAAGCGCTGGATGAGGACGGTGCTTTCGGACCGAAGACGAAGACCATGGTGGAACTCTTCCAGCAGGACAAGGGTCTGAAGGTGGACGGCATCGTCGGTCCGCAGACCTGGGACGCGCTGGCTCCGTATATGTCCAAGCCGGTCGAGGAAGAGAAGATCAGCATCGTGGCGACGGGAAAAGTCCTCGGTGAAAAGGATCCAGGGGAAGTCTCGCTCCGGCTGATCGCGCTGCTGAAAGAACTGAATATCGAGCCCATTGAAGTGGCCGTGACCTGAGGAGGGGTGCTTCATGCCTTACACGCTAAAACCGAACAAGCTGTTCGTCAAGGACCCGAACGGTGACGGATATTTACCGCAGAACGTGGTGACTGACCAGACGACTGCGGACATGGTCCAGGCCATTAACACGGCAGGTGCTGCTCAACAGGCCGCACTTGAGGCGCGTTCACAGGAAATCATTCAGGATTGGCCCGATACTGGCTCGGAACTTACTGAGGAGGTTAGGGACTTAAAGAGCGCTTTTGATCTTCCTGATTTTGCCAAAGGGCTGATTGTCGGCTCTCCGACAAGTGGCGCTAATTCGTTTCGTTGGTACGGCCCGAACGGTACTTCCGACATTAGTGGCAGAGTTGGATTAATGAACGAAATTCCGGTGAGTGAGCTTGTTGCAGACAGACTGCCAGAAACGGACGGCTCTTATCACATATTCATTCAGATTCCAGCTTACAATCAAATGGCACAGCCTGACGATCAGTATTTACCGTTTACGGCAGTCATCGAGATGGAGCCGGGGCAAACATTGTCTGCTGGTTTCCGCTTTGGCTTTGCGACTAACGTTTCTATAAACACGAATTACACCGTAATGAATTTGGCGAGAGTGGAAGCAGGATTTTCTGGCGGGTTCAAATCCAAAAATGATACTTACACCAAATCATACACGACAACAACGCCTTTTTCGTGGGCGTATCTTAATGCGAGTCGCGCCGATTTGCTGAAAGTGCGGAAGATTTCTTTTGTGCTAAGTCCGGTTATTGGTAACGCCATCGGCGGTATGCAAACGGACGTTGAGACTATTCAGAACAGCGTTGGCGGTTTGCAAACGGACGTTGAGACTATTCAGAACAGCGTTGGCGGTTTGCAAACGGACGTTGAGACTATTCAGAATAATACTCGGAGCCTGACGGAGCAGTTGACTGATAGTGTTCTGTTCCGTGGCTCAGATAGAGAATACATTAACGGAGCGTTAACTTCTCCGCATGTAGTTGAGTATCGCAGAAAAAGCATTGTCGCAAATGTAATTCCGGACACGGCAACGGGGCCAGCGGGGGCATTTTTCAATCTCGCTCCATCTTATCGTGTTGATGCAATAGAAGGTAATTATTACCCGTTTACCGTCTTTCTGCATGTAAAAGGCGGCGAACAGCTTTCGGGTAATGGAATTTTTATCCATTATTCTACTTCTGGAAGTTCGTATGTATCGAACTACGCCAATCAAATTTCCACTAAATACATAGGAAAAGAGAGCGGATATTGTTCTGTAAACAAGGCTTTCATTAAAACGTATGCAAGCGGTGGAACAACATTACAATACCTTGTTCTCCAAGGCTCTTCCGATGACCTTCGGAAAATTGAATATGTTGAGCTTGTTTTGAACGATTTTGCCGCACCGCTGAACAAGACAGAACTGGAAACTCAGATTGCCGAATTGGATAAACGAGTGGAAGTTATTGAAGGAGAAATCGATACAAAGCTGAACGATTATGCGATTATCTCTTACGGGGATAGTTTGACGCAAGGCGCTGGAACAAGCAGTTGGCAGTACAATTATACAAATCAATGTCGTTTGGCGTTGGGGGCTAAAAATTGCATCAACTATGGGTATGGCGGTTCTGCGTCGGCGGCGATTGCGTTTACTGCCGGGGCATTGAGCGGATATATTCCTCCAAACGTTCGCAGTTTTGCACTGAAATATGCCGATCTCACTACAGATATTGCTATTGCACTGACCCAGTTAAACAATAAAGAAGTTGTTGTTGATGGGAACACTTACACAATCAGCCAGACCGGGAACACGGCATATTCTCTGCCGTCAACCTACACGCCGTCTGATCTTTGGCTTCCTGTGCGAGTAAAGAACTCCCTCAACACAGCGGATATTTACATTATCTGGGTTGGGACGAATGACGGCGAATACAAGTGGGATATTATAGACGCTATGATTTCCAAGTGCCAGCATAAGCAGTATGTGGTTATGGGTCTGACCCGGCTTGGAACTGACACGACCGTGGAGAATGAGCAGATAGCATATAGAAAGTACGGCTCTCATTTCTTTAACACCCGGATTCAGATTATTAACAATGCGTTTACGATTCTCGGAATGACACCAACAGCAGATGACACAACTGCCATGAATAGTGGATTGATGCCGCCGAGTCTGTTGACTGATAACGTACATTTCAATGACAACGGCTATATCGCCATCGGCAAACTGCTGGCAAAGCATATCCAGAGTTTGGGGTATTCATATCAAAAAGCGGAATAACTTAAATAACCATTCCATCCGCCCATTCCCCAAATAGCCGTTCAGTGCCGATGGGCGACAGAGTGCCGGAAACGAGAAGGGATAACCGGCATGATCTTAAATAACACTTTAAATCACCAATCGCGTCTAAAACACTCTCCTTGATGAAAGGAGGGTGACAGCTATGTCATTCGATGCAAAAGTGTTATTTACAGACACTTTACGTTTAGAGTTAGGCAAATACCTGAATGTAAACGACACGAGCATGGTGCTGCGTAACGTGATCGAGCTGCTGGACGAATTTGATATGGAGCATATCCGTACGCCAAATCAAAATGGCAGCGATTACCTGCAAACATATCTGGACGCGCTGGAGGTCGAAGGCAGGAGCGGCAAAACGATCGAACGCTATCGTTACCTGCTGAGAAAACTGCAGGATGGGGTCGGACTGCCGGAAAGCAAGATGACAGTGTATCACATCCGCAAGTACCTCTCCGAAGAGAAAGAGCGGGGTATATCTGACAGGACGCTGGAAGGCTATCGCCAGGTATACTCCGCTTATTTCAATTGGCTCCAGCGCGAAGGCCTCGTGCCGAAAAACCCAACGGTCAACCTCGGCCCGATCAAATCCATACGCAAGATCCGTACCGCCTATACGGACGTGGATATCGAGCGCCTCAAGCAGAACTGCAGGTGCAACCGGGACAGGGCCATCGTCTGCTTCCTGCTGGCGACTGGCTGTCGGATCTCCGAGATGACGCAGCTGAACCGTAGCGACGTAGACCTGCACGGGCTCGAATGCAAGGTCCTCGGCAAAGGAAACAAGGAGCGTACCGTCTTCCTCGATCCTGTCGCTGGGATGGCCCTGAGCGACTACCTGGCCCTGTTCGCCGGAAACAAAGGCGAGCATGAGCGCATCACGCCGCACGGCGTTCGGGCCATGCTTACCAAGCTCGGAGCGAGGGCCGGCGTAGACGCGGTGCATCCGCATAAGTTCCGCCGGACAAAAGCGACCACACTTATTAAACATGGCATGCCGATCCAGGAGGTCGCGTCCATCCTCGGTCACGAAAAACTTGACACCACGATGGGATACATCGTCCTGGACAAGAGTGAAGTCAAGAATTCTTACAGGAAATACACCTGAAGGAGGTCCTCTTATGCTCTGGACGATTTTGTTTTTTCTCTTTTTCATCTATGTACTTTTCACAGCCTGAAGGAGGTGGTGACATATGCCGACAGTAGAAGGATTCACTCCTTCTGTGCTGTGGACGACCCTGTATGGGCTGATCGCGCTGTGCCTGCTCTTCATGATCGTCTACAAAGTCTACGACGCGATCCGCACGATCGCTGAACGTCGAAGGCAAAAGAAAGAGGCCGAGAAACCGGATTTTGCGGAGGCCGTCAGCCAGAAGGTCATTGCGAAGCTTGAACCCCGGCTGAAAATGATTGAAAAGAACCTGGATAACGACAAATCAAGGCTCGATAACCACGAGCTTTCAATCGCTGGCATTCAGAAGATGCAGGACGATACAAAGGAAGGGCTGGTGGCCATCTGTAAATATTTGATGGCCATTGCCCAGTATGGCATTACGAATGGCGACAGTCCTGAAATGACAGCCGCGACCACTGCCATGACACAATACCTGGCAACAAAAATAGGAGGTAATTCAAAATGAAAGTCAATTGGAAAGTAAGAATCGCGAATCCCAATTTCTGGCTGATGATCATCCCGGCAACCCTGCTGCTCGTTCAGCTGGTACTGGATCTGTTTGGCGTGAAGATGGATTTCGGTGAGCTCGGCAACAAGCTCAAGGGGATCGTCAATGCCGTGTTTGCCGTCCTTGCGCTGCTTGGTGTGACCAACGACCCGACTACAGATGGTCTTTCTGACAGCCAGCGCGCGATGAGCTACGAAATGCCATGGAAAGACGGCGAATGATATGTGGATGAATGCCAACCCGAATCCGAAGCACAAACAGGTGCCGGATTGCGTGGTCAGGGCCATTTGTCTCGCGTTCAACATGCGCTGGTATGATGTTTACGACGACCTTTGCGAAGTGGGTCGAATGGACGCAAACATGCCTTCCGCGGATAATGTCTGGGGGCACTATCTGCAGATGCGCGGCTGCGTTCCGTTTTCTTTGCCGGCTGCCTGCCCAGGGTGTACGACCGTCAAGGAGTTCTGCGAAATGTATCCGAAAGGCCGGTACATCATCGGGACTGGCAGCCATGCAGTCGCTGTCATCGACGGCGATTATTACGACAGCTGGGATTCCGGAAACGAGATCCCGAGTTTCTTCTGGAAAGTGCGATAAGAAAGGAGTTTATCGATCATGGCATGGAATAATTACGCTCAATCGGCCTATCCGTATGGAAACAGCTACGGCCAGCCGATGAATTACGGCGTCCAACAGCAGAGTTACGCGCCACAGCAGTCGCAGATCCAGCCCGGGATCATCTGGGTGGACGGTGAAGTCGGTGCCAAGGCCTTCCAGATGCCTCAGGGTTGGCCTGTCGGTACGCCGATCCCGCTCTGGGACGCAAACGATCCTGTAATCTACCTGAAGAGCATCAACCAGATGGGCATGCCGAACCAATTGCAGAAGATCCATTACCAGATGGAAGAGCAGCAGGCGCAGTCCCGTCTTCCGGCCGGGCAGATGAGTGGAAACAACCAGTCAGCGACTGATGATTACGTGACAAAGAGTGATTTCGAGGCCATGAAGAGCGAACTCAGAGAAATGCTGAAGAACCAGCAGCCTGCCGCCAATCAAAATAGCAGCCAGAATGGGCAGAATCGGGGTGTGAACTGATGAATCCGCTTTACCAGCAGCTGTCAGGTGGTATGCAGCAGCTCGTTTCGACGCCAATGAACCCGTTCCAGAAGATGGGTGCTGTGATGCAGGCCATGCGGAATCCGCAGCAGTTCATCAAACAAAGTTTCCCGGATATTCCGGACAATATTTCAAACGACCCGAACCAGATCCTGAGCTATCTTCAGCAGACGAGGGGCATCTCGAACCAGCAGATTCAGAATTTGGTCAGCATGTATGGAGGTAGATGAGCATGCCAACGATCGAACAGGATGTCCGGCAGATCCGGCAGGCGGTATACGGCCGCGAAGTCCGTGAGGCCATTGCGGACGGCATTGAAAAATGTTACGACGATGTGAGCAGCGCGAAAACCATTGCGGACGATTCCAGCGCTGCGGCCACAGCAGCGGCAACGAGTGCCAATACAGCGGCTGAGGCAGCTACAACGGCAGCCCAGAACGCCAATGATATCGTGCTTGTGCAGGCCGATCAGCCTACCGCAGCTGGCAATAAACTGTGGGTAAAACCAGAAAGTGAAGAGTATCAGGTCCCTACTTACGAGGAGTTTGAGGACTTAAAGAGCGCTTTTACCAACCTTGCAGACAATAATTTTATTCTTATTAACCCGTTTCATTTTAGCGATATTACAGAAAAAGGAGTCAGCTTTTCTTTTGATGATGACGGCTATTTGACGATAAGCGGCACGGTTGAAAGTAGCGGTAAAGTCACCGTGAATTGGGATTGTTTGCTTTCGGCTGGCAAGTGGCACATGCTTGTTACAAAAATAAGCGGTACACAAAAGACCGCGCTTTACATAACCGATTCAGCCGGAAACGTTGTCATGACTCTGCGCAAAGCGGATATGTCAGCAAATTTCACTGTTGCAGAAGCTGGAAGATATGGAGCATATTTCTATGTTACTGCTGGCGAAACGCTTGATTATAAAATGGGGCTAATGCTCACGCAAAATAGTTCTGATTCATTCCATAAAACCGAATATGTATCTGATCTTACCGAGCCCGTTGCAAACCTTACCGATACTGTAACAGATATACAAAGCACTATTACAGATCTTGCAGAAGATGTCGAAAGTGCTCAAAATTCAGCGAACGAAGCTATAGAAACAATAGACGAAATTACGGAACCTACAGAGAATATTCTTGCTCCAGTGTCCAACAAAGAGGATTCAGGGCTGACTATAACTTACACTGATGGTGTATATTCAATAACTGGCACCAAAGCAGGTACCAGCAGAGTAGCTGTCGGTCAAATAGTGCCGCCCGAAAGCGGAAATTATACGTTGAGCTTCGTTGATAAAAACGGGAACGGGAAACCAAGTGCGTATGTATGCGAAGGAAGTACAGTCATAGGCACATGGTATCGGGTAAACAGTACAGCAACGGTGGCGTTGACAGCAGAAACGACGTATACCTTTGAGGTTTACATTGGTAATGGCGATACTGTTGACTATGAAATGTCATTGATGTGCAATGCTGGAAGTGCCGCGGCTTCCTTCGTAAAATACGGTCGAAAGCTCAAGTATAATCATGATCTGAGTGCGCATAAGTTATCTATCTGCGGAGTTTCAATTGATACTTATTACGGTTGGATCCCAGAGGGGAACACAACATATTATACATCCAGCAATCTGCCGAGTGTTGATATGACTTGGTGGAAGCGTTTGATGGATGAAACTGGCATCAGCCTTGTTATAAATAATTCTTGGAGCGGCGCGTGTGCATCAACAGTTAATGGATTAGCATCGAGTGGTGTACATCGTTGCCTGAGTTTGCATAACGGTTCTATTGTTCCTGATATTATTATTATTGGCATGTTTGGTGCTAATGATTGGGCGAATACTACAGTCGGTGAATATACGTTCACAACGGCATTACCGGGCAGTTCCATTGATCTAAGTGATGAAGATGTCTACAACGCCTATAAGAATACAATAGAAAAATATAGTGGCGCAATGGCTACAATGTTTAAGCGTATTCATGAAAGTTATCCGAATGCAAGGGTATACGCGCTGGACATGTATAATTATTATCGCGGTGAAAACCTTGACCCGGCAGGTCGTGGGGCTACACAAAATGTTCCGCTGTTTAACAAGACCCTATATGATGTTGCCGAGTGGTTTGGCGTGACTGTTATCAAAGGGTCTGAGTGTGGAATAAATGCCATCAACAGCCGCGATTATTGTGTCGATGGAGCAACAGGAACGGCACTCCACCCGAATGCAAAAGGGCATGAATTGATTTATAAAAAGGTGTTGGCACAGCTCATAAGCGATTGGTGCAATGACTAAAATAGGAGCATAAACCATGAACGATATTGATTCTATGCCGCCGAAATGTCATGATTGCCCATATTGGGAGATGTGTGAAGAACCGTATATATGTCCAACACAGGATGAAAAGAAGGAACTTAAATAACACCTTAACACACTACTACACACTCATGTGTAAAGGGGGTGATGCTATGCAGTATAGTGGTGGCTCTCCGACAACAACAGCCGTTCCGCTTCAGTAGCATCGCCCCGGAAACGGGGCCAAGATGTACGCATTGATTGGAATTGTTGTTGGTCTGCTTCTTGATTACCTGATTGTAAAACCTCTCCAACGAAAGCGGATCAGGGAAGAGTGTATTCGAAATGGACTTGCACCAAAGTAAAAGACGGGGCTGTCAATAGCCCCGCTTCTTCAGAAACTCGTCCAATGCTTTCTGGATCGTCCATGACCGAGGTCGCTCTTCCTCTTTCATGAACTTCTCCAACCGCTCATTGATCGAAGGTGGAAGGCTGATGTTGTGACGAACGTATCCTTCCTCTTCAATCCCTCTGAGCGACCGCCCACCATTGATGCCCATGATAGCACCTCCTTAAATTGTGATGATACATGATAGTGCCTTAAAGTGGGTTTTGTCAATGGAGCGCGAAAGTCATTGGTGGCACAGCATAATCATCATAAGGCAAGTTTCAACTAATACATTAAATCACCAAAAACTCACTTTAATTCTTTAAGTGCCCATCGAAAGAAGATGATTCCCTTGGTCTGATATTCTGGTCCCACAACTGAATATTGCTGCCCCAGCGGATGAGACGGTCTACAGCCGGAACTCTCCGCTTTTCTTTTGTCCTGAACGACTGATATTTAAGGAGGAAAGTCTCATGACCGGAGAAAACAACGGAATGTATATGCCTGTAGCGCCTGCCTATGGTGGCTTCGGTGGCAACGGTAATGATTTCTTTGGCGGAAATGGCGCGTGGTTCATCCTGATCCTGCTTGCGCTATTCGGCTGGGGTGGCAATGGCTTCGGCTTTGGCGGAGGGAACGGCGGCGGTTTCATTGGGCAGGATGTCCAGCGCGGCTTTGACCAGGCTTCCCTGACCAGCGGCATCAACGCGATCCAGACAGGCATGTGTAATGGATTTGCCGGAGTGAATCAGGCTGTGTCCAACGGCTTTGCACAGGCGGAGATCTCCGCTAATGCCCGCCAGATGGCCGATATGAATCAGAATTTCGCTCTTCAGTCCTCCCTCCAGAACTGCTGCTGCGAAAACAGGGCTGCTACCGCTGACCTGAAATACACCATGGCGACTGAGGCCGCTAATACCCGTGCCAATTGCGATGCCAACAACCAGAAGATCCTCGACAAGCTTTGCCAGCTCGAGCTCGATGGTGTTAAGCAGAATTATGAAGGCCAGCTCCGCGCCATGCAAAACCAGCTGAATGCCGCTAATGCAGAGAACCAGAGCCTGAAGTTTGCCGCTTCGCAGGGTGCTCAGACGGCTCAGATCCTGGCTAATAACGAAGCTCAGACCTCTGCGCTCGAACAGTATTTGGCTCCGGTACCACGTCCAGCCTACGTGGTCCAGAATCCCAATTGCTGCGCCAACCAGTTTGGTTATGGCGGCTGTGGCGGATACGCCGCATGATCGCTTTGTTTTCCGCAGTCATCTTATGGCTGTCCGGCGTCGTCTGGGCAGCCATCATCTTCGTTTGTGACGATATTGAATCTGGAGGAAATCAAAATGGCAGAATTTATTCGGAATGACATCCAACTGATACAGCCAGGCGCTCCGGCCTTGCTCGATACAGTGATCGGCTGTAATCGCGGCTACGTGCTTCACCGTCCCGGCAGCGGGATATTGACCATTCGAGGCATGGTTAATAATGCCTGCGCTCCGTTCGCCCGCTATAGGGTGTCCTTCGACGGCAACATCGCTGTTCCGACAGGCGCGACGCCGGGTGAGATCCAGCTTGGCCTGGCAATCGATGGAGAAGTCGTCCAATCGAGCATCGCTGCGGCGACTCCAACTGCTGCGGATGCATATTGGAACGTGAGCGGGTTCGCGATCATTGATGTTCCGCGCGGCTGCTGCTATACGGTCGCCGTCGAGAATGCGTCTGTCAGCGCTGATCCGGCTACAATACCGGCACTTGCGCTGAACCTGCGTAACCTGAATGTAGAAGTTACCCGTCTGGCGTAAGGAGGATATTTACAATGAATAAGTTTGAAGCATTGGAAAAGGCCATGTGCAAGGAGCTCGAGGCCATCGAGCAGAAGCTGAAAGGCGGCACTGAGATGAGCGAGACCGATCTGAAACGAGTCGATATGCTCACCCACGCCATGAAAAGCCTGGCAACTTATATCGCCATGAAGGATGCCGAAGAGGAATACGGCGAAGGCGACATGTCCGGACGCAGGGGAAGGGCAATGAACGGCCGTTTCGTCAGCCGCGACTATGGCCCGCAGAGCTATGATGACGGATATTCTGGACATTATCCATATCCGCCGATTGGTTACGGCTTCCGCGGACGCAACTGGTAAGCAAAAACGACAGAAAGGAGCTTTTTAACGTGCCGGCCATGACCGTACCTGCTAAGATAGCTCTTTGCTCCTTTCAGCTGCTTCATTGAGAAACCTCCTTTTCTTGATAAACATGGGCCGGGTGCAAATCCCGGAGGCCGGCAAGAGAGGCGTGTGAGCAACATGCCTCTTTTTTTTTTTTTTTCGCGGGGGGAACATGGGCAA
>ODAJ012180148.1_pt1 | contig 34972 bp, 25 predicted proteins | sample 1539241 | NCBI WGS metagenome assembly ODAJ01 (sample SAMN02144231, study PRJEB22623) | gut metagenome | biome: sheep rumen | host: Ovis aries | place: New Zealand
GCGAATTCCTGAGCCGGTTCGACGAGCGGCAGGTTGTCGCCATCATGGGCGGCCATGCGCTCCGGCGCTCCGAAGAAGGGTACCGGAAGGTGGCCCTGATCAGCAAGGAACTGACGGAAAAAGGCAAGCTGATGGCTTCCGGCGGCGGTCCGGGTGCGATGGAAGCGACGCACCTCGGGGCCTGGATGGCCGGACGGAACGAGGCGGAATTCGACGACGCGATGGACATCCTCTCCGCCGCCCAGACCTTCCGGGACGAAGGCTGGCTCCGCACGGCGCTCGAGGTCATGCACAAGTACCCGCAGCACAAATACCGCAGCCTGGGCATCCCGACCTGGTTCTATGGGCACGAGCCCTCCACGCCCTTCGCGACCGACATCGCCAAGTACTTCTACAACAGTCTCCGCGAGGATACGCTCCTGGCCATTGCCAAGGGCGGGATCATCTACTCCCCCGGCTCGGCCGGCACCATCCAGGAAATCTTCCAGGACGCCGCCCAGAACCATTACGAGACCTTCGGCGCCCCCAGCCCGATGGTGTTCCTGGACAAGGAATTCTTCACCCGGGAAATTCCCATCTACCCGCTGCTGGAAGACCTCCTCGCGCGGGGCAAATACCGCAATCTGCTGATTTCCGTCACCGACGACCCCGAAGAAGCCATCGACACCGTCCTGTCCTTCCAATAGTCCTGCCTACAGCAGGATATGGATGCCAAGGCCGATGAGGACGAGCCCGCCGACGATGCGGGCGCTGTAACCGAGTTTCCGGCCGAGGAAGCTGCCGGAGAGCATGCCAACGACCACGGAGATGACCGTGAAGACGACGAGGGAAGCGGCCACCGGGGCGATTTCGGCCCAGGGGGCTCCGTTCAGGGCCATGGACAGCCCCACGGCGGCGGCATCGATGGAGGTGGCGACACTCCCGAGGATGATTCCCCCGATACCGTCCAGGTTCAGGTGCTCGGACTTGCTCCGGACACCGTCGATGAACATTTCCAGTCCCACATACAGCAGGAGCAGGAAGCCGATGATGTGGGCAATCCGTTCGAAATGAGCCACATGGCCGGCGATGAGATTCGTCGCGAAAGCACCCAGGGCCCATCCGCCCAAGAGGAAGCCCACATGGATCAGGACAAAGACGACGGCCACCGTCGCCACCTTTTTCCGCACCTCCTCCCGGCTTACGAGGAAGGAAGAGCACAGCGTGACGGCGAAGCAGTCCGCACACAGGGACAGGCCGATCAGGATGGCATTCAGGATCATTTTCACGGTTTGAATTCCTGCCGGTTCACGATGGAACGGCCCAAGGTCAGTTCATCGGCATACTCGAGGTCGTCCCCGAAGCCGAGCCCGCGGGCGAGCGAAGAGAAGCGGACGCCCGTATGGGAAAGTTTCCGATAGATGTAAAAGGCGGTGGACTCCCCTTCCACGTCGCCGCTGAGCGCGAAGATGACCTCCGCTTCCGACGGATCCGGAAGCGCCTCCACACGCTGAATCAATTCATTGATACTCAAATCCGAAGGACCGATTCCGGCAATCGGGGAAATGATGCCCCCGAGCACATGGTACACGCCGTGGTACTGGCCCGTGTTCTCGATGCTCATCACGTCCCGGACGCTTTCCACGACGCAGATGGCGCTGTGGTCGCGGGAACGGTCGGCACAGAGGGAACAGATCTCGTCATCCGATATCATCCGGCATTCCCGGCAGTATCGTACCTCGTCCCGGAGGCGGTTGATTGCCTCCGTGAAATGGTGGACATTCTCCTGCGGCTGACGGAGCAGGTGCAGCGCCAGGCGCAGAGCGCTCCGACGCCCCACACCGGGAAGGGTGCCGATGGCCTCCACCGCGTCGGAGAGGAGTTCGGAAGGATATTTTTCCTTATACGCCATAGTAGTCGATCAGTCCGTCCATCGGAGAGGCGATGAAACGGGTCATGGCCAGTCCGTACTGCGCGCCCAGGCGCTCCAGTTCCACCCGGCAGGCGCAGCCGAATCCACCCACGACACCCACCGGAAGCCGTTTCCCATAACGGGTAAGGGCGCGCTCGAACAGATCCCGGAAATTCCGGTCGATGAGCCGGTCCACATAGGCATTCCCCCGGTTTTCCAGGAGGAACGGGGCCAGGCTTCCAAGGTACCGGGAAGGGGCCGGGCTCTTGTAGATGTTCCGGACCACGGAGGCATAGTCCGCTTCGTGGAAAGCGGCGAAGGATTCCGTCAGGTTTTCCGGGACCAAATCTTTCACCAGGTCGGCGAGGAACATCCGACCGAGGGCGGCGGCACTGCCTTCGTCACCGATGATGAAACCTCCGCCGTGAATGTTCCGGACAATACGTTCTCCATCGTAATGGCATGTGTTCGATCCGGTTCCGAGGATAGCAGCGAGGCCTTCCCCGTGCCCGCAGGCGGCCCGGGCGGCCGCGAGGAGGTCGGAGGCATACTCGAAACTGGCACGCGGGAAACGCTCCCGAAACACCCGGTCCAGTTCGGTCGGGAACTCCAGCAGGCCGGCGGCGAAGAAATGGACTTCCTCCACACCGGAAAAGTTCTCCACGGCATCGGAAAAGACCTGGGCATTGGTCTCCGCCGCGATGGTGGAGAGGTTCATGCCCGGGGTCTGCAGTCGCTTTTCCACCCGTCCTCCGGGTGCGACGAGGCACCAGTCGGTCTTGGTGGCTCCGCTCTCGACAATCAGGATCATACCTCCACTCCTTTCTTTTTCCAATGCTCATAGCCGTACACCGCCGAGGCGACATAGACGGCGTACAGGACCGCCATCCAATACTGGCCGTTGCCGATGCAGAGGGCGGTCGTAAGGATATCGGCCACAATCCAGAGCATCCACTGCTGGATGTAGGACTGCGCCAGCCACCAGGTCGCGATGACGCTCAGGACCGTCGCCGTGGCGTCCAGGACGGACATGCCGTCCCCGAGGGCGCGGAACACCCAGATCAGGACCAGCGACCCCGCGACGAAGCCTACGGCGCTCCAGAGGGCCGTTTTCGCCGGAAGCGGTCGGATGTGGATCTTCCCTTCCCCCACCTGGGCACCGTCCCGCCGCCACTGGACAAGGCCGATGACGGACATGACGATGTAGTAGATGTTCAGGCCCATCATGCCCCAACTCCGCTGGACGGCGAAACTGTATGCGCAGGCGGCACCGGTCAGGATGCCCACCACCCACATGAAGTCCTTCTGGAGGATCTCCAGGACCACATAGGCGACGCCGGTCACCAGGGCGAAGATTTCAATGGCTTGTACGATATCCATAAGGATACAAAGTTACAAAGAATCTCCGTCCTTATACCATAAGAATCAGAATTTTTCTTCGCGAAGTGCCCGGTCCCAAGGGATGATGCGTGTCGGGAAAGCGGCGATGCGGAGCGTCGTGCAGCCGTAAGGAATCAGTTCGATCCGGTGGGCGTCGCCCGTATCATCCCCGGCCTCGGTCCAATAAGGGATCTCGCCCACGGAGCCGTTCAGGGCCTTCCACTGCGGGAGTTCGCGCGCCGGGACGGTCATATGGACAGGCGCGTTCTCCGGGTTCCAGGGGTAACCCTCCACGGGACGGGAGACCACTTCGCAGGAATCGGCCCGGAAACTGTCCCGCATCAGGCAATAGTTCCAGGGGCTTTCCGATGTCACTTCCCAAGCGCCGGGGCCGTAATAACGGTCCTTGCCCGCGAAGGGAATCCATTTCCAGTTCTCCTCCATCCGGAGCGCATACACCAGGGGGCCACGGAGGATACTCCAGGCCTGGTCCCAGCCCTCTTCGGTACGGACTTCCATCGGAAGGTGCACACGAAGCACATCCCCCTTCTTCCACACGCGGTTCAGGCCGATGATCCCGTCATTTACGCCGGCCTCCAAAGGGCGTCCGTTCAGTTCGAGCGTCGCTTGCGTACACCAGGAAGGGACTCGTACATAGAGCGGGAACGAAGCCTTTTTGGCCCCTTTTTCGGGGAAATCGACGGTGAAGGTCAGCGTCCCGTCAAAAGGATAATCGGTTGTCTCCCGAACAGTTACCTTCACACCGTCCGCCACTTGGGCCGTAACCGTGGAAGGGGCATAGACCAAGGCTGCCAAACCGCCGTCGGCCGACGCATACCAGAGATTCCGGACGAACTTGGGCCACCCCTGATGCATATTGCACAGACAGCAGGGGTAACCGTTCAGGGTTCCGAACAGGTTGTCCGTGTCATCGTGGGGCGTGGAGAACGGCCGCCACTCCCTCGTGCAGGCGATCTGGTTGGTCTGCTGGAAGTACTGACGGGAGGAATAGTCATCCCGGGCCTGCGTGGGAAGGGCATTGTAGGCGATACGCTCCAGCCAGTCCGCCCAGCGGACGTCCCCGCTGATGCGGAGCATCGTCTCCAGGGAGAACATCATCTCCACGGCCGTGCACAGCTCGCTGCCGCGTGAGGGGGAACCGAAATGGAGCATCTCGTCTCCCGCCCAGAGTCCGTTGGGGATTCCGACGGTGTGGCCGATGGTCCGGGCAGCCGCCACCGCTGCTTCCCGGTCCGGTCCGGCGTGGGAATACTGCCACCAGACCAGGGGTGCCTTGAATCCCTGGGCCAGGTTGACGCAGTGCACGCTCCCCTGCCGGGTAAAGATGTCGCCGGAAAGGAACAGGGACGTCCAGTCCGTCGTCTGGGCATGCAACCGCTCACCCAGTTCGAGCAGCCACGGCTCGCCGGTGAGATTGTAAAGCCAGAAGACGACGTCCAGGTTGTCCGCCCCGCGCCACCGGCCCCAGTCGGTCCAATGGTCGAGCGGGGTGTCGGCCAGGTGGTCCGCCTGATACCGGAAATAGGATTTCAGGAAAGACAGCGCCCGGGGGTCCTCCGTCGCTTCGTAATACTGGCGGATGATCTTCAGGACCACCATCTTCGGCCACCAGTCGTGCGTCTGCCCCCTTTGCAGCCCATAGACATAGGGATGGTCCGTGGAGGGTCCCATATACCCGTCCGGCTGTCCGGACGCAAGGATGGCCTCCACCCAGACCCGCGCCTTGTCCATCAGCGCCCGGTCCTGGAGGAGGTATGCCAACGGCAGCAAACCGTCCAGCCAATAGGGGCCCCGCTCCCACGCATCACCGTCGCCGCCCAGCCAGGCATTGTCCGGTCCGACCACCTCCGGATAGACCTCGTCCAGGGTACCGGTGAGTCCCTTCGCCTGCAGGCGGAGTTGTTCCTGCAGCCAGCCATCGGCCCGTACGGCGCCGATGGGAAGGGTCGCGAACCGGGATGGCTCCAGCGGCGCCCGGTTGAATACCTGGGCCTGTGCCAGGATGCCGCACATCAAAAGCAAGCACGACAAGAATCGTTTCATGTTTCCGAGAGGTTGAATTGATACAGGATGGTCCAGCGGAGCGTTTCGCCGGGGAGGGCACGGAGCCGGTTATAGGGTTCCACGCATGCGATGCGGTGATTGGCCCAAAGGACCGTATGGGTCACCGGGATGTCGCCCCGGACATGGACGGACAGCGGACCTTCGCGCAGGGTAAAGGCATAGGGCATGCCGGTCTCCCCCGCCTGATGGATATCCCCGGCATAGACGGACTCTCCTTCGCGTAGCTTCCGGGTAAAACGGATTCCCCCTTCCGTGAAGAGGACGGAGTCATAGGCCGTGCGCCAGGTCCCCGCAGGCCGGAACGGGAAGTCGATCATCCGGGAAGGGCCCGTTTCCATCTTCCCCATGGTGAAGAAGTTATGATTGTACACCGTCCCGTCCCAAGGGATTTGCACCTTCAATTCATGACTGATGGCAAAGGAGCGTTCCGAGACGGTCCGTATCTCTTTCGTATAGGCGTAATAACCTTCCAGGGTATGGTGGAAAAGGAAGGATGTTCCCCGGTCCTCGAACTCCCACCGTCCGGGATCGACGATGGGGTACAGTTTGAAACGGTCATAAGGTTCGGGGCCGGGCGCAAGGAGACCGACGCCCGGTTTCAGCCAATACGGACCGGCATCCAGGAGGGAGAACTCCTCCGCCGGGCCGAGAACCGCATCGTGCCGGGTGGGCGAATACGGCTCGAACCATACGTCGCAGAGTTCCATCCCCTTGAGGGCAACAGACTTGAAAACCCCGCTCCGGTCAAAACGGGTGCCTTCGTAATATCCGTCCAGGGGATGATGGAGTTCCAGCCGCATGGTGCGTTCGTTCATGTCGTGGACAAAAATAATGATTTTCTCGTAATTTGTGTCGTTTTTTTTCTATATTTGCACCACAGTACACCACAGATAGCACGCTGCCATGGATTCCAAAGCGAAATGGTACAAATGGGAGGTACTGGCCCTGCTCTGGGTCGCCTATCTCCTGAACCAGGGAGACCGCCAGGTCTTCAACTCGGTCCTGCCGCTGATCAGGGACAGCCTCGGGCTGACGGACTCGTCCGTGAGCCTGATCGCCGTGTTCTTCAACCTATTCTATGCCTTGATGGTTCCCATCGGAGGCTGGTTCGGAGACCGGTTCAGCCGGAAATGGGTGTGCACGCTCAGCATTCTGTTCTGGAGCGTCGCCACGATGCTTACCGGCCTCTCGAACGGAGTTTTCCTGCTCATCCTTACCCGGTCGGTGGCGACCGGAGGCGGAGAGGCCTTCTTCGGACCGGCCAATTATTCCCTGCTTGGGCAGTACCACACCGACACCCGCGCCCGGGCCATGTCCATCCACCAGACCTCTTACTATGTGGGCGTGATCCTGGCCGGCTGGCTGGCCGGCTACATCGGCGACCACCTGGGCTGGAAGTACGCTTTCTTCATCTTCGGCGGCGCCGGCGTGATCTGGGCGGCGGTCATGGCGCTCCGCCTCAAGGACCTGCCCCGCACGGAAGGCCCGAAGACGGAGAAGCCGGGCATCTGGTCCGGATTCAAGACGGTATTCACGACGCCCACGGCCCTGATGGTCACCCTCGGTTTCTGCGGATTCATTTTCGTCATTACCGGTTACATGACCTGGGTCCCCACTTTCCTGCAGGAGAACTTCGGGCAGACCGGCGCACAGGCGGGACTTCATTCCATGTTATGGACGTATGCCGCCGCCTTCGTGGGCGTCCTGCTCGCCGGAACCCTGTCGGACAAATGGGCCGCCAGGGATCCCAAGAAGCGGATGGTCATCCAGGGAGCCGGCCTGATCCTGGGGGCGGCCTTCCTCCCGTTCATGGGCGCCGTGAAAAATCTCTGGCTCCTGTATCTCTGTTTCGCCGGATGGGGCTTTTTCCGCGCCTTCTTCGATGCGAACATCTATGCCGTCCTGTACGACGTGACCCCGGAGCATCTGCACGCCAGCTGCTCCAGCGCCATGATCATGACCGGCTTCGCGGTGGGGGCCACCGCCCCCTATGTGCTCGCCCTCATCAAGGAATCCACCGGAAGCCTCAACGCGACCTTTCCCATCCTGGGCGCCATCTGGCTGGTCTGCGGACTGGCCTGTCTCCGGGTAAGTTACAAGCATTACAACCACGATCATACAACACTATATGAAAGCAACCGATAAACAACGAAAACCCAAGGCGGGGCTGCTCCTGATCGCATCCCCCCGGTTCAAGAACCTGTACGGGCCCAAGCGGGGGACGTACGGAGAGCGCAAAGACAAGGCCGTGAAGGAGATCAAGGCGACCCTGGATTTCCTGGACATCGTGGACCCCGGTATCGTCTATGAACGGGAAGATGCGGAGAAAGCCCTTCACCTGTTCTTCGCGGAGCAGGTGGACTTCGTCTATGCCGAATTCCTCTCCTGGAGCGAAGACTTCGCCTGGATCCGCTTCCTCAGGGACTGCCCGGAAATGCCCATCCTCTTCTGCAATGTCGCGAAGCCGAGGATGACCTTCGAGACGACGCTGGACGAGGACGATTTCGTGGATTACCTGTGCGCCGGTACGCTGGTCGGTTCCCTGGAAGGTTCCGGCAGCCTCAAGCGCATGCCCCGGAAGAACGTCCGCACCGTCATGGGCACGCGGGAGGAAATCACGGAAAAGGTCCGCGTCTATGCCGATGCCGCCCGCACCCGCGCCATCCTCCGCCACTCCAACGTAGGCCTGATGGCCAACATGAACGAGGCGATGTGGAGCACCTATATCGACAATTACGACCTTTTCACCAAGATCGGACCGGAGATCCATTACCTCCCCTACAGCGACTACGGAGCGGAAATCGAAGCCCTGACGGACGACGACGTCCAGGCCTATGCCGATGAACTCACGTCCCGGTACAAGATGATGCCGGACGTGGAATATGACAAGTTCATCGGCTGCGTGAAGGCCACCCTGGCCATCCGGGAACTGGCCCGCAAGAACGATATCGACTGCTATGTGTACAACGACATCGACCAGGCCACGTTCCGGACCGCCGGCTGCCGGGCGGGATTCTACCCCCAGTGGTTCAACGAGAACGTGAGCGTGCTGGTCCCGGAGGCGGATATCGGCGCCGGCCTGATCACCTATATCCTGAAGCTTTTGAGCGGGAAGAACGTGAACTTCATCGAACCGTTCCACATCGAGGACGATTTCGGGACCTTCGCCGGCGGGCATGCCGGTCCCAACGACCACAACGACCCGGCCTGGCAGGACAATGTCGTCATCGCCCGCGACGTCCGCTTCGCCAAGACGTCCTGGAAGTATGCCGGCGCCCCCTTTGCCTGGTACCGGATCAGCCCCGGCATGAAGACCGTGGCCGGCCTGTACGAGCAGGACGGACGCTACAAGCTCGTCACCTTCCTGGCGGAGAGCCTGGATGCCAAGGACACTCCGCAGAGCCATACCAAACATCTTCTGGCCACCTACAGCCATACCATCTTCCGTCCCGAAGTACCGGTGAAACAGCTCTTCGAGCAGGTCCTTCAGGTGGGTGTCACCCAGCATTACGCCATCGTGGACGGAGATTACAGGCCGCAACTGGAAGCATTGGCCGAAATGATGGGATTCGATTTCTACAACCTGAAATAGATTTCTCGACTTCGCTCGAAATGACAAGGAACAAACTATGAGTTTCATGTACAACCCCTTTCCTTTCGATGACCGGACACCCGTCAACCGGCCGGCCATCGGGGAAGCCACTGCACGGCAACTGGTCAAAGGCAGTGTCAAAGTCGCCGCTTTCCTCGCCGGAAAGGCCCGGGAGGGCAGTGTCTTTGCCATCGACGGCTATGTCGGAGCAGACTTTGCGCGCACGGTCAACCTGCTCGAACAGCAGCTGCACGTAAAAGGATTCCATACCCGCACCATCAACTTCAGGACGTGCTTCAAGAGCACGGAAGAGCTGTGGGAACTGGTGGACCGGCATTTGAGCTGGGACCGCAGCGAAGACCCCACCCTCCTGTTCGGAAAAGTGTATAAAGGTGGGTATGAAGGGCTTCTGGATCCTCAGAAAACCGAGGCGTTCAAACAGGAACTGGCCCGGCCGCACGAGGATGTGGTCATCGTCTATGGACAGGGATGCCTGATCCCTGCCCTGAACAGGCTATACGACCAGAAGGTCTTCCTGGACGTCACGCCCAAAGAAAGTATCCTGCGCATCCGCCGCGGGCAGTATGTCAACCTGGGGATGGAATCCCCGCTGACCACTCCGCAGATCATCCGGCGGTGCTACTACTGCGACTTCGAGGTGGCCGTCCACTTGAGAAGGGAGCTGCTGGCAGCGCCCGGGAATGTGGACTTTTACGTGGAGAACGACCATCCTGACGACATGAAGCTCCTGCCCTTCCAGGCCTTTTCGGAAATCACCGCCTCGCTCTCGGACTATCCTTTCCGCTGCAAGCCGGTGTATCTGGAGGGCGTATGGGGAGGCACCTACATGAAGAAACTCCGGAAACTGCCGCAGGAGATGCGAAACGCGGCCTGGGTCTTCGACCTCATCCCGATGGAGGTCAGCATCCTGGTCGATGTCGCCGGAACCGTTCTGGAACTCCCCTTCTCCACCTTCTTCATGAAGGAAGGGGACAAAGTGCTGGGCCCCGAGGTCGTGAAGAAGTTCGGCGGCTACTTCCCCATCCGCTTCAACTGGGACGACAGCTACCATTCCACGGGCAACATGAGCATCCAGTGCCATAGCGGCAGCGCCTATAACAAGGAGCATTTCAACGAGTTCGGCCGGCAGGACGAGAGCTATTACGTGGTCGTGACCGGCCATGATGCCAAGACATTCATCGGCTTCCGCGACGATGCGGACATCCCGCAGTTCTTCCGGGACATCGAGGCGGCCGACACGGAGCACAAACCCGTGGACTACCTCAAATACGTGAGTTACGAGGAATCCAGGCCGGGACTGCAGGTGATGCTTCCGGCCGGGACCATCCACTCCAGCGGCCGGAACCAGGTCATCCTGGAAATCGGTTCCCTCACGATCGGCTCGTACACCTACAAGATGTACGACTACCTGCGTCTGGACTTCGACGGGAAACAGCGTCCCATCCACACCAAACTCGGTGAGTTGAACGTAAACCAGGAACGCCGGACCTCCGTGATCCACGATCCGGAAAGCAAAGACTACATCGTGCAGAAACCCCGCCTCGCCGCTTCCGGCGAAGGCTGGGAGGAATATATCGTGGGCGAGAACCCGCAGCTCTATTTCAGTCTCCGGAGACTGGAGTTCGAGAAAAAGTGCGAACAGGAAACCCGGGGCATTTTCCATGTGCTGACCCTGGTGGACGGCGAACGGATACGCATCCGCAGCCTGGCCCGTCCGGAACGCTGCTACGAAGCCGGTTTCATGGACATCGTGGTCGTTCCCGCCGATATGGGCGCCTACGTCATCGAGAACCTGGGCGCAGAACCCATCCGCGTCCACAAGACGCTCCTTCGGGAAGGATACCGGGATGTCATCCTCTGACGCATATCGCCTCCTGGACGTCGGCGGCACCTTCATCAAGTGTGCCGACGGCCGTCAGGTTCCCATCCGTTCGGACGGGAGCCGGGAGGAGATTGCCGCTTCCCTGAAAGAAGCCATGGGCCCGGCCGAAGGCCTGAAGGGTGTCGGGATCGCCATCCCGGGTCCCTTCGACTACGCCCGGGGCGTGTTCCTGATGCGCCACAAGTTTTCCTCGGTGTACGGCGTCTCCTTCCGGGAACTCGTCAAACTCCCGGAAGACATCGGACTGCGATTCCATCACGACGTGAACGTCCAGCTCCGCGGAGCCATCCGGATCCTGGGACTGGAAGAAGGGAATACGGCCCTGGTGACGCTGGGGACAGGCCTCGGATTCGCCCATGCCCTCCACGGGGAAGTCCGGTACAACGAGATGGGGTCCCCCGCCCGCAACCTGTGGAACCTTCCCCTGGAGGAAGGCGGCATCCTGGAAGACCGGTTTTCCGCCCGGGGCATCCGGGCTGCCTATGCCCGGAAGACCGGGGACGGTTCGCAAAGTGCCGAATCGATAGCCAGACGGGCCTATGCAGGCGAGGAAGCCGCCCTGGAGGTATATTCCGACTTGGGAGACCGGTTGGGAGAAGTCCTGGATGACATCCTGGCCGAACTGCACACGGACACGCTCCTGATGGGCGGACAGATCGCCAAATCCCTGAGCCTCATGCTCCGTCCCCTGCAGAACAGGCTGGAGAAAGTACGCATCCTTCCCGTTCCGGAAAGGGCCGTTTTCGAAGGCCTTTCCTCTCTATTTGAAAACGATTAATCCTTATATTATCCATGAAAATGCTCAAAAGAATCTGTTCCTGGCCCGTCGTCCTGGGCCTGCTGCTGGGGCTCTGCCTGGAAGCAGCCGCCCAGAACGTCAGCGTAAAGGGACAAGTCCTGGACGAGACGGATACGCCGGTCGCCGGTGCTTTCATTACGGTGAAAGGAGAGACCCGCGGCGTCATGACGGACGACGCCGGCCGCTTCGAAATCGGCGTAAAGCCCACCGATGTCCTGATCGTCAGTTTCCTGGGCTATGAAGACGACGAGATCGCCGTCGGCTCCCAAAAGGAAATCCTGGTGAAAATGACACCCCAGGCCAACCAGCTCGACGAAGTGGTCATGGTCGCCTACGGTGCCCAGAAGAAAGCGTCGGTCATCGGCTCCATTTCCACCGTGGATGCGGAGCAGCTGAAAGCCCCTGTGGGTCAACTCTCCACGGGCCTGGCCGGAAAACTGGCGGGCGTCGTCGCCGTCCAGCACAGCGGCGAACCGGGTTCAAGCGCCGAATTCTGGATCCGCGGCGTGAACACTTTCGGTGCCAATTCCTATCCGCTCATCCTGGTGGACGGTGTGGAACGGTCGATGGATCTGGTGGATACGGAGGATATCGCCTCCTTCTCCATCCTGAAGGACGCGACGGCGACGGCCCTGTACGGCGTCCGCGGCGCCAACGGTATCGTCCTGATCACGACCAAACGGGGAAGCGAGTCCAAGCCCAAGGTGAGCGTCAAGATCGAAAGCGGCCTCACCGCCCCGACCCGCCTGCCGCAGATGGGGTCGGCCGCCCAGTTCATCGACTACCTGAACACCATGACGCCCGGAACGGTGGATGATTACAGCCGTTCCATGTACCTGGCCTCCGAGGACGTCCGTTCCCAGCGTGTTTTCGACACGGAGGACGCCCTCCCCATCCTGTACAGCGACCTGTACCCCAACGTGGACTGGATCCATGAGATTTTCAAGGACCGGGCTTCCACGCGGAAGGCCAATATCGCCGTGGTGGGCGGAACCAAGAACGTCCGCTACTATGCCGGCGGTTCCTACTATTTCGAGGACGGTATCTTCAACGTGGCCGACAACGACCGCTACAACTCCCAGATGAACTACCGGAAGTTCAACTTCAGGACCAACGTGGACATCAACATCACCAAGTCCACCGTGCTGGGCATGGACCTGAGCACCCAGTTCACCAAGAAGAACCAGCCGGGCAGTTCCCTGAGCGACATCTACGCCGCCGCCCTGCAGATCACCCCGATCGGATTCCCGATGGTCTTCAGCGACGGGACGCTCTCGAATCCGGTCACGGGCAGCAACCCCTACAACCTGATCAACAACATGGGCTACGCCATCGCGTCCAGCCAGAATGCCCAGACGACGGTGGCCCTGACCCAGGATTTCTCCGACTTCTTCCTGGAGGGGCTGACCGCCAAGGTGCAGATTTCCTGGGATGCGAAGAGCAACACGACCTACACCAACGTGATCCGTCCCCGGGTCTATTACCTGAGCGACGACCTCTCCGAGTACATCCTCCAGTCGAGCAGCGGCACCGGCTATATCAACACGTCCAATTCCTCCGTGTACGGCCAGACCATCCTGAACGTGGAGGCGTCGGCGAATTACGAGCACAGTTTCAACAGCGCCCACCGGATCGGCGCCATGTTCCTGTACTACCTCCGGGAAAGGACCAATATCAACCCGGGAACCTATTGGAATACATTCCCTTACAAGAGCATGGGCATTGCAGGCCGCGCCACCTACAGCTATCGGGACCGTTATTTCGCGGAGTTCAACTTCGGCTACAACGGCTCCGAGAACTTCTCCCCGGGACACCGGTTCGGTTTCTTCCCTTCCGCGGCCATCGGCTATTTGGTCTCCAACGAGAAATTCTGGGACCCCATCAAGAGCTGGGTGAGCCTCCTGAAGGTCAAGGCATCCATCGGTAAGGTAGGAAACGACCAGATCGGCGGCAACCGCCGTTTCGGCTACAATACGACGATGGACACCAGCGGGATCAGCGGATTCAGCTGGGGACTCGGGAACCCCGTCTATACGGCCGGCGTCTCCACCGGTGACATCGGCAACCCCGGCATCGTGTGGGAGGAAGCCCTGAAGCGGAACGTGGGCCTCGAAATCAACTTCTGGGCCGACCACCTCAAGTTCCAGGTGGACTACTTCAACGACTACCGGAGCGGGATTTTCATCGAGCGGCAGAGCCTTCCCAGCGCCGTGGGCATGCGCAAGACCCAGTACACCAACATCGGCGAGATGCAGAACTCGGGCTTCGACACGTCCGCACAGTTCGAATACACCTTCTCCAACGGGCTGAACCTCTCCATGAGAGGGAATTATACGTTCAACCGCAACAAGCGCATTTACGATGACAAACCTTCCCAAGTATGGCCGTACCAGAACACGGCCGGGTTCGCCAACGGGCAGCAGCGCGGCCTGATCGCGGAAGGTCTGTTCATGAGCGAGGCGGAAATCGCGGCCTGGCCGAAGCAGACCTTCGGCGCCGTCGCCCCCGGCGACATCAAATACCGGGACATCAACGGAGACGGCCAGGTGGATGCCTATGACGTCGTGCCCATCGGTTACACCTCCGTGCCGGAAATCAACTACGGTTTCGGCATATCCCTGGGCTGGAAGGGCATCGACGCCTCGGTGTTCTTCAGCGGGATGTCGCATGTGACGCGCATCATCGGCGGCTACAACCTGTACGGAGGCGCCGCCACCAACGTGAAGGTGCAGGGACAGATTTTCGCCGACGTGGCGGAAAAGAGCTGGTCCGTCACCCAGCGGGCCGACGCCGAATACCCGCGTTTCGCCACGGAAACGCCGGCCAACAACCTGCGGGCGTCCACCTTCTGGCAGAAAGACATGAGTTTCCTCCGCCTGAAGAACGCCGAACTGGGCTATACCCTGCCCAGGAGATGGACCCAAAAGGCGGGGATGTCCACCGTCCGCATCTACCTGCAGGGCGTGAACCTCCTCACCTTCTCCCCCTTCAAGCTCTGGGATCCCGAGCTCTCCTCTTCGTACGGTAACGTGTATCCCCTCACCCGGAACGTGAGTCTGGGCCTGAACCTCAATTTCTAAAGGGCAGCAGTCATGAAACACAACCTGAAATACATGCTTATCGCGGCGCTGGCCATCGCCTGCACCGCCGTTTCCTGCGACTCCTACTTCGACATCAACACCAAGGACCAGGCGACGCTGGAAGACATCATGAGCCGTTCCACGGCCGTCCGGCAGTACCTGGCCCACCTGTATGCCTATATTCCCAACGACGAGAACCTGAGGGCCAACGAAGGGGGCACCAGCCTCCGCAGCGACGAGGCGCTGCACGCCAAGTCGCAGTACGAGACCAACTGGTACAAGGTCCGCAGGGGTGAATACAGCAGCGCCAGTTCCACGGACGTGGGCAGCGGAAACTATTGGAAGAAGTACTACGAAGCCATCAACGAGTGCACCACCTTCATCGATAATCTCCGCTATGACAAGGAGGATTCCGAAAAACTGGTCTCCGCGATGGAAGGGGAAGCCCGCTTCCTGAGGGCCTACTACTATTTCTGCCTTTTCCGCCACTACGGTCCCGTCCTCCTGTGGATGGATGAGAACGGAGACCCCGTGGCTTCGGACCAGGGAGTCAACGGTGAAACCCTGGACCGGAATACCGTGGAAGAGAACGTGAACTTCATGGTCAAGGAGTTGGACCGCGCGATCGCGCTGCTCCCGGTCAATGTCTCGGACATCATGGCCGCCTACTCCAACATGGGCCGCGCCACCAAGGGCGCAGCCATGGCCCTGAAAGCGCGCCTGCTGCTTTATGCCGCCTCTCCCCTTTACAACGGGCAGAACGGGACCGGCATCTACGACGGTTTCGTCAACAGCCGCGGCGAGAAACTTTTCCCTGCCTATGACATTTCCCGATGGGATGCCGTTTACCAGGCGGCCAAGGACGTGATCGACCTGAACCAGTACCATCTCACCCAGAAAGGGGATCCCCGTTCTTCCATCCAGGATGCGGCCGATTCCTACCAGAATGTCTGGTTCCAGAACTGGAGCGCCAACACGGAGATCATCTGGGGCTGGTGGTACCGGCAATGGGCTGACTATCAAGGTTCCATCGGCGGCGAAATCGCTTTCTCCGCTCCCTCCGGCGGAAAGATCTGCAGCATCGGCTATTCCCTGATCACGCCCTCGCTCAAGCTGATCGACGCTTATCCGATGGCCGGGAGCGGACGCTATCCGGTGCTCCGGTATGAGGAGACCAACGGCATGCCGGACTACTCCCGTCCCGTGGTGGATCCCCTTTCCGGTTACAGCGCCACCGGATGGACGGAGAACTACCAGCAGGTCGTGGACGTGAACCCTTCCTGGGCCAAGCCCTTCAAGGCGCACAATTCCACGGTGGGCCGCGACGCCCGCTTCTACTCCTGCTTCGTCCCGAACGGTTTCTGGTGGCCTTGCGAGCGCCCGATGGACGGGAACGCCCTCCGCTTTACCTGTTACAACAATGTGAGCGAATGTACGTCCCCCTACTCGCCTACCGAAGGCTGCAACCGGGTCGGTTATACCTGGCGCCGCCTGTACAAGGCCGGCAACCAGTTGAAGGAAGTGACCGATTACACCAGCATCCAGTATGTGTTCCCGGCCTTCCGCCTGGCTGAAATCTATCTCATCCTCGCCGAAGCCTGCAACGAGAAGCAGGCCCGGGATGCGGAGGAAGCCATCCGATACATCGACCTCGTCCGTGCCCGTTCCGGCCTGCCCGGACTCAAGGAGGCCTATCCGGAGCTGGATTTCGCCGGAAACGGCGGCACCGTGGGCGGGGTGACCCGCACCGGGAAAGAATGGCTGCGCTGGATCATCCTCCAGGAAAAGATGTGCGAATTCCCCTTCGAAGGCAGCCAGCGGCACTACGACGCCATGCGCCGGATGCTCGCCGAGGACGAATACAATGTCGAGAACTGGACGTTGCATGTGACGGCCGATAACTACGAAGACTCTTATCAGCGGGTCAGCGACGACTACATCGGCGGACGCTCCGTTTTCCGCCAGCGGGACTATCTTTTCCCCTTCGGCAGCGCACAATTGGCAGAAATGACTAACTTTACACAGAATCCGGGCTGGTAAGCCGCAAAGCGAATTGCCTTATGAAAAAAATGAGCATCATCATCGCGGGACTGCTGCTTCTGAGCGGCTGTTTCCCCGACGAGCGGAACAATTTCATGGTTCCGGATTCCTTCGGCATCACTTCGCTGGAGAACGTGGTGGAATCCTCCGTCCATACCGGGAGTTTCGTGCTGGGCATTGCCAAGAGCGGCAAGGGCCAGAGCGCTGCCCAGGTCCGGATCAGCTGGGACCAGGACGAAATCCAATCCGTCCTTTCCGCCTATAATGCGGAACACGATACGGAATTCGAGGCGGTCATGGGCTCCCTGGTGGAAATGGATGCCACCGAATTCGATTTTTCGGCCCGGGATGCGGCCCGGGAAGTACGCATCACCTGGGATCCCGACCTGCTGGCCCGTTTCATGGGCGACAGCGACCGGTATGTCATCCCCATCCTCATCCAGTCGGACGACCCTGTCGTCAAGGTAATGGATAACAGGAGCTTCCTGCTGGTCCACCTGAAGCGGTCCAGCGTTTCCCTGAAACAGGGCGGAGTGGCACGGACCGTGGAAAAGAAGAATGTGGAGCCCGACAAGTCCGGCAACCGTCCTCCGTTGCAGGAGACGGTTTCCCTGGACGTAGCCATCGACAATCCGATCCAGGGCGTCGGGATCACCTATCCCCTGGAAATCGGCGATACGGATGCCCCCGCCGGCCTGGTGAAACTCATCACCCCGACCGTAACCATCCCGGAAGGCGGGAAATCCGCCACTGTCCAGGTAGAGGTGGACTACAGCGTCCTTCTGCAAGGCGGCGTCCTGAACCAGTTCCCCGACTATGACGTGCCCGTGCGCATCAAGACCGACGGAATGACGGCCACGCTGGACGGGCAGGACTTCCATCTCCAGGGACTCTCCTACGGCAATACCGTCACTCATTTCACGTTCACCTGGAAAGAGACCAAAAAAGGCCTGAATATCAGCCGCGAATGGGGCAGGTATTCCACGGAAGGCGAAGCGTGGAGCGATTACATCTCCGGCTTTGCGGCGGGTGCCGACCGCAATGTCACCCTGGACGGCAACTTCGTCTATGTGGCCGAGACCAACCAGTCCAAGAACCTTTGGGCCATCAGCCTGAAGGATCCGGGCAATTACAGGCAGCTACCGGTCGGGACCGTGAAGGACGAAGGCATCTTCTACCTGAGCTGTCCCCGTGTGATACCGAACACGGATCCGGCCATCAACGGCGGGAAGGATGTGCTGGCCGTCTCCAACATGATCGAGGGCGATCCCACGCTCTACGTCTATGTCAACGGCATCGACAGCGATCCGGTTCCCTTCACGATGACGACGTGGGCCAGCCGTCGCCTGGGCGATACGTTCAGCTGGTGGGGCAGCTGGAAGGACGGCGTCGTGTTCTTCAAGGACTACAATTCCACCCAGGGTACGGTCACCTTCTGGCTGTCCGGCAAGACCAGCGGTTCCTTCTTCCTGATGGGCCGTCTCGCCGCGCCCGCCGTAACGGGTGCCGCCGCCTACTTCCCCTTCCCGGACGACATCAACAACGGCATCATTTCCGTCCGGGGCGGCGAATCCAGTTGGCTGGTCACCGCTTCCAAGAACCTGAAGACCCTGGAAGGGGCCGACAACAACGCCACGCTCACGGAACTGGATTCCCAGTGGGCCAACAGTTCCTTCCGTTACTTCACCCTGGCCGGAAAGCGCTATGTCGTCGTCGCCAGGCAGGACAGCTCCGCCGGAGGCCGGCTGATCGTCCTGGAAGGCGAAGAAGGAACCGGCTGGGGGCAGATCGTGACCGCCGGAAAGGTCGTCTATGAAGCTGCTATCCAGAACGATACGGAAAACGAGGCGCTGGACGAAACGCCTTCGGCCCGGTTCTCCGGCAACAGCGGCATGGACCTGGACGTGTACAAGCAGGGCGAGGATGTGTATATCGCCGTCATCAAGCAGAATGTAGGCCTTTCCCTGTTCCGGGTAAGCAACGATGAATAGACGGGCGCTCATAGCAGCTGTACTCCTTCTTTCCGCAGCCTGCGGGAGGAAGGAGCCGGCTGCCGAGCCCGCCGTTCCCGCCGTCCGGGCGGAGGTGGTGGAAGCAGGCGCCTTTGAAGCGACGTTCTCGGTCCAGGCCGTGAACGCCGTTTCCCTGCGCTACGGAGCGGACGAAAGGATGCCCCTTTCCCTGGAAACCGGCTCCGAAGGCCCCGTGACCTGCATTCTCCGGCTGGACGGCCTGCAGCCGCTGACCGATTATCAGTTGTATGTCAAGGGTATCGGCCCATCCGGTGAGGAAGGGAATGTGGTCAAGGTTGCCTTTACCACTGCCAAGGGCCCGGACAACCTGTTCCCGTGGGAAGAGCGGCGAAGTGGGGCCCCCGCGTTCGCCGACCTCTCCCTGGTCACCCTGGGCTGGCACAATGCCACGCCGCCCCGCTGGACGGAAGAACGCTTCCGTTCCCATGTCCTGTACCGGGACGGGGACGGAACCGCCCACTGGCTTTTCGACGCTTTCCTCTGCATCGACGGCTGGGATCCGGCGAGGAACCTCTCGTTCAGCATCACGAATAACCGGTATTCCGCCGTCAAGGAGTCCTGGGAAGAGCTTGCGGAAGCCTGGCTCGGAGATGACGGAGCCCTGAAGGAACTGGACGCCGCCATCGAAAGCGCATCGGCGGAACTGGGCGCTCCTCCCTTCCCGCGCTACATCGTCATGGCGATTCCGGACCCGATCCGCTACCAGTACTTCCAGGACAGGAACTCCTCCACGGCTTACTGGGGAAAACTCGGCGGCCGGACCCTGGATTTCGCGGAAGTGTCGGACCAGGTCGCGGCCTGCCAGTGGTACATGGACCGGTGCCGGGAACGGTTCCAGTCCCTGCATTTCAAGCACCTGGAACTCGCCGGGTTCTACATCCTGTCGGAAGAACTGCCGCTGGATCCGGCCTTCTTCCAGGGCGCTGGAGAGGCGTATGATGCGGCCGACACCTGGAACTGGAAGCACAAGAACTGGGAAGCCATCGTTCCCCGGCTGTCCTCCTATGCCCATTCCTGCCATGAGGGTCTGTGGTGGATTCCCTACCACCTGGCCCCCGGCTTCAGGGTCTGGAAGAAACTGGGATTCGACAACGTGTTCATGCAGCCCAACCACTACTGGGACCACGACCAGGTTTCCCATCCGCTTTCCGTGACGAAAAACGCCCTGGTCAAATACAAGATGGGGATGGAACTGGAGTTCGAATACTCCCTGGTCGCCGCCGTGATGGCCGACGGACGATCCGGCCCCGACGGCAGCGGCAATCCCACTTTCTACGCCCAGGACGTTCCCCTTCTCCGCGAACGGGTACGTGCATACATGCAGGCTTACGAGGACACCGGCCTTTACGGCGTACTTCCCCTCGCCGTCTATTCCGGCACGGACGCCCTGCACCAACTGGCCACCTCCACCGATCCCGGAGACCGGGAGATGTACCACGACCTGTGTCAATTCATCATCGGATCCCGCTTAAAGAAATGAAACGGTTTATCTATCTCATAGCCTGCCTTTTCTCCCTCTCATGCAGCACCGCGCAACCTCCTTCCGGGCCGCGCACCTTCACCGATGTCAGCCTGGTCGGTTACTGGCATCGGGACCCCATGCACTGGGATGCCGCCCGCTTCGCCCCGCACGTGAGCTGGCAGGCGCCCGACGGCACGGAGCATTGGCTCTTCGAAGCCTTCCTCTTCCTGGAAGGGGTGGACCGGGTGCAAGGTAAGAATCTGGTCATCAGCCCCTCCGGGACGTCCGCCGGCAAGGATTCCTGGCAATACCAGTTGGATCTCTGGCTGGGGGCCGACGGAGGCGTGAAGGCGCTCGACAGCGCCTGCGAAAAAGTGGCTTCGAGAATCGGAGAGCCGCCTCGGAAAAGGGGCGTCATCATCGGGCTTCCCGATGCCATCCTGTTCGAGCATTTCGCCGACAAGACTTCCAGCACCACCTACTGGGGGGACGGGCTGGATTTCGCCCGCGTGGAAGACCGGATGAAAGCCCTGCGGTGGTATATGGACAGCGCCCGGCGCATGTTCGATGCCCTGCAGTGCCGTTACCTGGAACTGTCCGGCTTCTACATCACCTCGGAAGAGATCTATCTGCCTTACGACATCGACGTCAACTGCCGGTACAAGAACTGGGAGGAAATCGTTCCCCAACTTTCGGAATACTGCCACGGAAACAGCCAGGGATTGTATTGGATTCCCTATCACCTGGCGCCGGGATACAAGCATTGGAAAGAGTTGGGCATCGACCAGGCCTGGATGCAGCCCAACTGGTACTGGGACCTCGGGAACGAAGGAAGGCATCCTTTCGAAAAGACCGTTGCGGCCATCCGGGAGGCCGGTCTGGGCGGCATGGAACTGGAAATGGAGTATTCGGCTGTCGCCGGACAGATGACCGGCGGGCGGCTGGGGCCGGACGGGGAAGGGAAACTGGTCTTCTCCGGAGATGATGTCCCCGCCTTGCAGAACCGGGTCCGCCGCTATATGCAGGAATACAAGGAGGCCGGTTTCTACGGGCAGAAATCCATCGCCCTCTATTCCGGTTCCAATGCTTTCACGCAGTTGGCCGAGTCTTCCAAGCCGGAGGACCGGGCCCTGTACAACGACATCTGCCGGTTCGTGCTGGGCAACCGGGGCGGATTGCCGCAGACGGAAGTGGAAGTCGATGCAGACGGGCGGCTGCAGAAACTGGCCGTGAACGGACGGAACTATGCCGGCGGACAAGCCCTCTGGCGACTGTATTACAACACGCCGGAGCAGAAGGAAATCGAGGTTTCCGGGGCCGATGAACACCCCCGGATTACCAGACAGGCGGACACGGTCTTCCTGCAATACGACCGCGTGGGCGGCAAGGCCTTCTCCCTGTGCCTGAAAATCTGGACGGAGGGTACGATGGTCCGGTTCGGGGCATCGCTGGAAAACCGGGAGCCCCATACCGTCATCCGGGAACTGCAGTACCCGCTCATCGGACACTTGCAGATACCAAGTGATTATAAGCTCCTTACAACCCATACCGGCGGACAGATCTTCGACGATCCCGTATGGAAAATCTCCAACGTGGATGTCCGGCCGCTGTATATGACCCCGGCCCAGAAGTTCCGCCAGTACGACCTCCAGTATCCGCGGAACGCAGCTTCCAACTGCTTCGCTTTCGCGGGTCCCGGAAACGGACTGTATTTCGGGTCCCACGACCGCTCGCTCCAACAAACCTGGCACGGACTGCGCACATATCCGGACGAAGGGACCATCGGCCACACCACGACGGATTTCAAGCACCTGGAGGCAGGCTTTTACCGCTATCCCAACGCAATGTACGGCGATTCCTGGACCAACGACGCTTCCGTGGTCGTCCCGTATGAAGGCGACTGGACGGCGACCTCCCGCATCTACAGGCGCTGGGCCGACACTTGGTGGAAGCACGGCGACGTCCCGCAGTGGGTGCAGGACATGACCGGCTGGCAACGGATCATCTTCAAGCACCAGTACGGAGAGTATCTGCGGAAGTACACCGACCTGCCCGGCCGGATCGCCGCCGTGGGCGAATCCGTGGGCTGCAACGCCGTCCTGGCTTTCGGCTGGTGGAAGGAAGGGATGGACAACGGTTATCCCAACTACACGGTGGATGACACGCAGGGCGGGGACGAGGCCTGGAAGGCCGCCATTGCCGATTACCGCGCCAAGGGGAACCGGCTGCTGCTCTATTACAACGGCCGTCTGATTGACGTGGAAAGTGATTTCTACCGTTCCGGCGGCGGCTCCCTCGTGGCGAACAAGGACAATACCGGACGCGAATTCACGGAACATTACAAGTTTACCGGCGAGGGAACCACGCTGGGCTATTACGACTCCCGCACCTTTGTCATCGCCGACATGTCCAAGCGCCTCTGGCGCGACCAACTCCTTGCCTGGGCGGACCGGGCCATGTCCTATGGGGCCGACGCCGTCTTCTATGACCAGCTGGGCGTCGCCGAGGAGTTCCCCAACTGGGACCTCTCCCGCGAATATCCGGTCCAGGATATCTTTACGGGCGCCTACAAAGCCGATGCGCTCCGGGAAATCCGCGACCATATCAAGGCCCGCAATCCGGAGTTCGCCCTGGGGACCGAGTGGCTGAGCGACTGTACCAGCCAGTACTGCGACTTCGTCCACATCGTGGAGTTTACCGCCTTGCCGGAGAGTTTTCCGGAGTGGTTCCGCTATACCTTCCCCGAGGTCGTCTGGAGCGACCGCTGCGTCCGGGACGACAATGACGTTCCCCGCCGGGTGAACAATACGCTCCTGAAGGGCCTTCGCAACGACATCGAAGTCTTCCGCTGCCGCGGCCTAATTGACGAAACGCCTGTCTATCAAGCCCATCTGGCCAAGGTCAATGCGCTCCGCCACGCCTGGCCGGAACTGCTGCTGGAGGGCCGCTACACGGCGACGGACGGCTTCCGCTGTTCCAATGCAGCCCTGACCGCCCGCAGTTACACCGCCGGCGACAAGATGGCCGTCGTCGTCACCAACACCGGAGAGAAACGGCAGAAAGGTACCGTCCATGTTCCCGGCTATCGTTTCACCGAAGGCCGGGACCTGGACTTCGCCCCCCTGTCTTCCGCGACCGTCACTTTGAATCAGCATGATTTGGTTGTACTCGTCTATGAAAAAGAATGAAGCCCTGTCCGGCATACTCGCGCTCTCCCTTGCCTCCTGCAACGGAAAGCAGCCGGCCGGTACGGTGCTCCTGAAAGACGGGGAATGTCCCATCTCGGTCTGGAAAACCGCCCGGGGTTCCTTTCTGCAGCTATGAGATTCCTTTTTCTCATACTGAGCATCTTACTGATCCCTAAGCCCGTCTCATTCACGCCGGAGGAAGGCGCGTGCCGGACAGAAAAGGTCGTCGTGCAGATGGATCGCCGGCCGTTCCGGAAAGCAGTGGCCCGGCTGGAGCCGTGGCAGCAGCAGGAAGCGTACCGGTTGACGATCGGTAAGGACAAGGTCCGGATCGAGGCGCTGACGGAGCAAGGCGTTTTCCGGGCCCGGACATCCCTGGAACAACTGCAGGCCCTGGGCGAAGTCCCCTGCGGAGTCATCTTCGACTACCCCCGCCTGCGGCACCGGGGACTGATGATCGACGAATCCCGCAGTTTCAAGGGGCTCGCCTTCCTGAAAAAGCAGGTGGATGCGATGGCCCTGCTGAAACTGAACGTCCTGCACCTGCATTTGGACGACAGCGCCGGCTGGCGCATCGAAAGCGAAGCCTATCCGGACCTCACCGCGAAAACCGCCTGGCGGAAAGGCCGTACCTATCACGAATGGGAAGCCGGGAAATACCGGTTCACCACGAAAGATGACCCTGACGGTTATGGCGGATGCTATTCGCGCGAAGAACTGAAGGAACTGGTCGCCTATGCCGCGGAGCGGTATGTCACCGTGATTCCGGAAATCGAGATGCCCGGGCATTCGATGGAAGTGGGATATGCCTATCCGGAGGTGCTCTGCCAGTTGCCGGACGGACGCCGGCATACGGGCGCCTGGGACCTTTGCCCGGGTTCGGAAAGCACCTTCAAACTGCTGGAAGCGGTCCTGGAGGAAGTGATGGACATCTTCCCCTCCCCTTTCATCCATATCGGCGGAGACGAAGCCACGATGAAGACCTGGTCCCAGTGTGTCAACTGCCGGAGAAGGATGGAGGAAGAGGGCTATACGGAGGTCAAGCAGCTCCAGGGCTATCTGATCCGGCGGATCGGCGCCTTCGTGCAGGACCACGGGCGGCGCATCATCGGCTGGGACGAAATCCTGGAGACCGGGGTCCCTCGGGAGGCCGTAGTGCAAAGCTGGCGAGGCGTTTCCGGCGGACAGAAAGCATCGGCAGAGGGGCATGAAGTGATCATGTCACCCAACACCCATTGCTATTTCAACTATTACCAGGACCTGATCCGCAAAGAGCCCAAGGCCGTGGGCGAATTGGTTTCCCTCCGGTTTGCCTATGGCTACGAAACCCTGGCCGAAGGCATGGACCCGGCGCTCCTCCGGGGCGTACAGGCCAATCTCTGGACGGAGTTGATCCCTACGCCGGAACATGCCGAGTATATGCTGTATCCGCGGCTTTTCGCCCTGGCGGAGACGGCGTGGACACCGGCGTCGGCCAAGGAATACAAAGGCTTCCGCAAGCGGGCACGCGCTTTGCTGGACGTATTCCGGAGCCTCGGTTACCGGACCTTCGACATGGATACGGAAAGCGACCTGGCCCGTTCCGGCCTGCAGCGTTTTCCTCCGGAAGGAGTACCCATTCCTGTCAAAGATTAGCTTCTGCCCAAGCTTCTTGCTCAGTTACCGGATTCCTTTGGATTATTGTAAACAATTGTTTATTTTTGATTTTGGTAATTGCTGCATTTCAAATAAAGGATTCACGTTATTCCAGTCATGATATTCAGAATAGACGCAACCAGCAAAGAGCCCATCTATAAACAGTTGGTAACACAAGTGGAAAGGTCCCTACATGAAGGGCGTATTCAGGCGGGCGAACACTTCCCCTCCATGAATGAACTTGCCACCCAATTGGGCATCTCCAAGGAGACCGTCAAAAAAGCATATGGTATCCTGGTAGAAAAGAGTCTGGTCGTACCCAAACACGGGAAAGGATTCTATGCCTCGGATCTTCAGTGCTCAGGCCATCCGCAGGTGCTGGTCATCTTTGACAAGTTTTCCGTCTACAAGCAGATCCTGTTCAACGCTTTCGCGGAAACACTCAGCGGTAAAGCCGAAGTGACCATCGTCAACCACAACCAGAGCCTGGACCTCCTGGAGTATTATCTGGACAACAACCTGGACCATTTCGACTACTATGTAGTCACCCCGCACTTCCCGTTGGACAGCGCTTCGCAGGCCCGCGCCGTCAAGCAGCTCTCCCGAATCCCCAACCGGAAACTCATCATGCTGGACCGCCTGCAGCCTGGCTATCCCGGGAACAACTACGGAGCTGTTTATCAAGACTTTGAAAGAGATATTTATGAGGGGCTCACCCAAGGATTGAGCGTTTCACACCCTATCCGTACCTTGAGGGTAATCACCCTTCCCAGCTCTCTCTACGGCTCCAGCATCTGCAAAGGCGTAGATCGGTTCTCCCGGGAAAACAACATCCCGGTGGAATACCTGAATTCGGCGCCGGAGGATATTCACCCCGGAGATACGTTCCTCGTGCTCAATTCCCAACTGGATGCCGGTCTGGTATCCCTTGCGCATATCATTGACAATGCCAGTCTGCAAATCGGTAAAGACGTGTACATCATCTCATACAATGAATTTGAGATGAACGAGCTTATCCTGGGTGGGCTCACAACGGTTTCTGCCGACTTTGCCCAGATGGGTAGGATTGCGGCCGGAATGATCCTGAACCGCCGTATGGAGAAGATACACTGCCCATTCCGGATGAACAAGCGATCCACCTTCTGACAAAGGACGAGGAGCGAATGAAAAGAGGCTGTATTCATCGGATAAATCTTAGAATACAGCCCCGCAGGATAAAAGACTCGGAATCAATTCATCTTGAACAGCGACATTCCGCACTCGGTAATACCGGCGAGGATGTACACATTGCCGTACTCATCGCTGTAGACATCACAGAAGCCCTGGTGATTGGTCTTGACCGTTCCACAGACCGAGTCATCATAAGCACTGCCGAGCGGATATGTCTCGGATACGGACTCATTGGGGATGTTCAACCATTGGTCCAAATGCGTTTCGCCGGTCATTTTGACAATCCGGAGATATCCGGATGCGACGGATCCGACTTCTCCCTTTACGCTGACATAGGCCATATACTTATTGTCATCGCTGTACCAGAACTGCCTGGGAGAAGTAATGTTGGTTTCCGTAGTTCCGTTCGTGGAGAACCAATAGCTGTTCTGTGAGCCATACCATCCGTCCATCGGATTGGTGGAATAGGTCCAGCAGTCTCTGAAATTGACTTCCTTGTTGGACGCGTAGACGGCATTCCGTTCATGCAGGTTATTGCCAAGGACATAGATACCGCCTATCTGGGAGCCATCCACCTTCCGCTGGAAAGTGCTGGCGACCACAGGCGTCTCATTCCAGACCCCATCGATTACGCGGAATTCGATATAACCTCCGGAATAATAGTTGACAAAACCCAAGAGTCCATTGCCCATATCGCCCGCGGATGTCATGACATCCCCGTAGCGGACTCCGCTCGAAGTCGCGTAGTCAATGACTTTCGTTGCAGTCTTCGCTTCAGTGTCCAGTTCATAAATCTTAAGGGACTGACCGTCTCTTGCCAGGTTGCACACGAAGATCTTGTCCCCAAGACGGGCTATTCCGCAAGTCCAGAACGTTCCTGCCTGCTCAAAGCCGGCAGTGATGGTTCCTTCATGTTCACTGGTCTTCCGGTCGAAAATGGCAACACCGTATTGGCCATTAGCGGCGCCAGCGATGGCAACATAGATCTTGGTGGCCGTCATGACAGCGTTGCGGTTCCATTCGTTCCGGGTAGTGATGGCATCGTCCCAGGCGCTTTCCGCATTGTAATTACCCCATGCCCGGGTAGCAAGCCGTCCTTCGTCTTTCTTGATCAGCTCCACGTCTCGGCCGTAGATGGCATTCATCTCATTGTTATTGGTGAATAGCCAGACATTATTGGCTGCATAGAGGTAGCGGAAAGAGCCGTCCTGGGTGTTTTCTCCAAGTTCAACATAGGAGCCCTCCAAATTATTGAACTGGATGGCCGCAGCGGCATCGCCGTTCGCCTCCTTGAATGTGTTCCCGTCCATAACCACAACATTGGGTTGGGCGCCGATCCGGAGGCAATACTGGGCGTGACCGTGCGAGAAAGTGTTGTCAAGAAGCTTGGCGCGGGCACCGTAAACCTGTGCATTGCGCTTGCCGTTTACGCCGTTGAATACACACCCCTTGACTGTGTCGAATTCTGTGCCACGTTCTTCGGAGTCGTTCACCAGAAACATGCCGGTGGCATCCTGATGGGCATCCGCCATGTTAAAAATGACATTCTCGATGACAGCTCCGTATCCCGCCCGGTGCAGATAGAGGCCGAAAGTATTCTGGTATGTGGCGTTGTGACCGGCGGGATGCACATCAGGCACCACGTTGACAGTGAGACTCCTAACGGTGGCAGCAGCCTTGTAGATTTCCACGGAGTTAATTACGGTCCCGGCACCGACACCCTCGAGGGTTACGGCTTTTTCGTCAATCTTCACATGCTCGTCGAAGATGCCTTCCGAGGCTGTGACGACATCTCCGTCCTGTGCGGCGTCAATGGCAGCCTGTATCGTTGCGAATTCCGTCGTCCCATTCAGCAGGACTTTCCTGTCGGAATCGGGAATGACAATTTCCGGCATGCGGAGAATCATGCCGCGGGCAAGCGTATTGACTTTCGTACCGACTTCTTTCGTGAAAACGGTTTTCCCTCCTGCGATTACATCCACTCCAAAGCGGAGTTGACCAGTGGGAACAGGGAAAAATACGGTTAGTTCCGGGGCTGTATTACCAGTAACGGAAATATCGACATGATTATTCTCTCCATCGGAAGCAGGGGCAGAGATGGAGGCGGTTCCAAGTTCGGAGAGATCCACCTCGAACGTTCCGGTGAGTCCCTTGTCGGAAAGCAGTCGGAAAGTAATGTCCCCTTCGGGCAGATTCTGGAAGGTTACCTTGACAGCAGCTCCCACGTGCTTGAAAGCCAAGTCTGCCTGATCCGGAGACGCAATCCGGGCAACGAGCGGCATCAAGACCGATCCAAGGTTGGCTGGGGAATACGAATCACCCAGCAGGATATTCACCTTTCCGCCGGACACCGTCGATCCAGGAAGAGTGGGATAAAGGGCGACCCCAGAGTAGGTCTCACCTTCACCAAGTATTAAACGGAAGGGTCCCTGGGCGGCACCGGATTCGCCAGCATAGGTAGCCGTGACGAATTCTGCGCCGGTCCATACGGCAATCTTGTCACCCGCTTCCCAACCGAATGTACGGTCCTCAGCATAGGTAACCCGGCTCCCGGCAGATTCGGCGGAAGCGTTGATGGAGACGAATCTTTGTCCGGGAAGAAGCCCTTCTACCGTTGCATCGGTCAGTTCCCGGGTACAGGCGGCAGCCGTCAATACGGCAGCAGCAAGAAAGAAAGCGATCTTTTTCATGGCCGGGAATCAATTAAAGTCATCATCGTCCCATAAGCCATCGCCCGGGGTGGCGTCTTCTCCGTTTCCGGAGGCCAGGAAACATGATTCCTGCCAGACAGGAATGTCCCGCAGTACGGGAGGAACATACTTTTTCTTTTCCATTTTCCATGAGGGTTAATCTGGTTTCAGTCCGATATGATATTACCTCTTTTGCAAAGGTAATGTTTTTTCCGCAACTTAGGTGTACTTTGGTATAAAATGTGCTATCTTTGTAACATTATGTGTGAAAAGAAAATGACTTATGAGGAACCCAGGGCGGAAACCCTCGATCTCAATTTCAATCTCTCCGTTTTGACCGCCTCTCCAACCGGAGAATCCTACGACAATCAGGTCCCATATGACGATGGTTTCGATGAATGACGGAAAGCCTATGAAGACGATGTCCAAACTCATTTCCTTCCTGTTAGCAGCGATTCCTATGATAGGAAGCTGCGCCAGCGAGCCGATGCCTGCGGAGTCCGCTGCTGATACGGAGCCCATTCCCATGACCTTCCACGCCGATGCGGAGAGAGGGGGAACCCGAACCGTTTTGAATGCCGGCAACGGCATCACGTGGACCACCTCGGACGAAATCGCCGTCTTCTCCGAGACCGGTGCTTCCGGAAGCCGATTCAAGGTGGACCGGTTGGATGCCTCAGGTTCAGTCGCAACGTTCAGCGGACTCTCCACCACATCCGCAAACGGGTATTACTATGCGCTTTATCCCTACCAGCAGCAAGCAACCCTGGTCGCTACAAGCGGCACGATCAACGCAGAACTGCCCACTGTCCAGACCGGAGTCGTCGACTCCTTCGCCCCCGAGGCAGCCCTTTCCGTCGCACAGGTAAATGCAGAGGCGATGGATGACGCGGACATTCTTCATTTCCGGAATGTCGGTGCCTTGCTGGCCGTGAAAGTGCCGGGGAACTACGTCACCGCCATCCGGATAACCAGCCGTGACGGAAGCGTTGCGATGACGGGCGGCGCCGATATCCGGTACAATGCCGGAGAACCTGTCGTGTCCCCCAACAGCCGCTCCAAGAACTACGTGCAACTGACCGGCCTGGCCGGCAAGATCGGAAAGACCGTCTATGCCGTGGTCTATCCAGGAGAGTACAGCCAGGGCTTTGAAGTGTCCTTCATCACGGAGACGACCTATAACACCTACAAGTCCTCCAAGGCCCTCTCTCTGAAGCGGAACGGAAACGTATACCTGATCGACCGGGACTGGTCCGTCAACAACGACCGGACCGGTCCACATGCTGGGTATACCCGGCTGATCACCCCTGTAATCAGCCAGTGCACCCAATCTGGGACCGGCGCCGTGAAAATGGACTTCTCCTGCTCGAGCGGCAAGAAGACAGGATTCAAATTGTATGTCCGAGACGCCTCCTCGATGGGGGAAGGGCAACTTGTCGCTACCGTAGCGGACGCATCGATCCGCTCCTACACGTTCACCGGTCTTACGACCGGGGCGTCCTATGACTTCGGCGTCGCAGCCTTCCCGGATCCGGAGAATACGGAAAGCCTGGCCGACTCGGAAACCGCCTGGTTCGATGACATCACCGTCAATGCAGTTTCCAGCAATGTGCAGGTCACGATCGCCTCTACGGCCGAGAACTATTATAACTTGATTGTCAATTACACCATCTCCGGCCTGACGGATGCAGGTGCCGAGCACGGTATTGTCTTCAGTTCGACGTCCTCGTCACCGACCCGTGGCAGCGCCGGTGCAGAGGGGACTCTTCCCGGACCGGTGCTCACTTCCCTCTCCGAGACGACGGTCCGACAGTGCATCCCGAACGCAGTGCTCATCCCGGGTACGAGCTACTACGTCCGTGCTTATTGCTATGACCCCGTGGCCGGGAATTATGTATACAGCACTGTTTCCACGTTGAGGTTGGGCGACCAGCCCGCCGGTTATTCCATCAGCAGGACTTCCATCGGGGCCCCTGCCAACGGGGTGTCGGTATTTAGTTTCCAGGCTGACGGGAACTACTCTGGCTGGTATGCCGTTGCGAATTGCTCCGCTTCTTCGCCTGTCGCTCTGAAGGTACTCAACGTTCCTTCCGGAAGAGTCTCCGCCGCCAAGGTCTCCGACCAGGCTTCCGGCAGCGACGCTCTTGTCCTGGTAAACGGCCAGATTTTCGGAAACTACAACCAAGGAATCGCCTATACCTCAGGATCTGTGAGATACAGCTCCGCAATAGCCGGGGCAGACGAGTATTTGTATTGCATGCACGGCACAAGCTATTCTACCTTCCAACCCATCACGCGTGCCATCCTGGGAGTGGACGGATCCGGTAAGCCGGGAGCCTACTGGAGTTCTTGCCTGGCCGACGGGACTGTCCGGTTTTTCGACCGTCCGATTCCCGCAGGTACGGCGGATCCGCTCGTGTATCCTCAGGTAAACGCCTCTTCCGGGCCCGGTCCGGCACGCAACTGGTCTCCTTCCGAAGCGCTCAGCACAGGTCCGATGCTCTTGTACGGAGGCAGGGTGTGCGTTTCGGAGGACAGGATTGCGGCCGGCGTGTATTACACGAACTACGATTTGTGGGAAACCACCTCCGGCAACATTTACGGTTCTTCCCGTGCCCGTACTGCCATCGGATACGACAGCGCGACCGGGAACGTCTATCTTTGCGTCGTATCTACCAGCATCACACAGACAGGTTTGGCGCGGGTGATGAAAGGACTCGGCTGTGACTACGCAATGAATCTGGACGGAGGCAGTTCTTCCGGCATGTACGTAAAGGGTAGCGGCATGTACGGAAACAGCAGCCGCTCAGTCGGTTCGACGGTCGGATTCTTCGCACGATAACAAATCGATTCTTTTTATACAACAATAGCGGACGAGTTATCCGCTATTGTTGTATTGTCATGGCAAACAACAGAATAGTCATTCATTTTTCGATGAAAAAAGCACATGTTTCTATTATTTTATTTATATTTGCATATTGATACCAGAGTACACCACAGTTGACGACTTAAGACAAATCCAATCAAAAATAAAAAACTATGAGAAAAAAAGCATTGTATGAAGCTCCGGAGAGCGAAGCCTTCGATTTGGGACTTGAGAAGGATCTGCTTACGGGTTCAGAGTTTGGAGACCCCGGCAAGGCCGGAGCCAAACTTGATGAAATGGAAGAACTTGAATTCTAAAGGATGGAAACCATGAAAAAGATCAATGCAATGATGATGTTCGCAGTCGTGACTGCGGCTCTTGTTTCCTGCAACAAGGAAAAGGATCTGGCTTCCGATCAGAACGGAGAGGGTATCCGGATCAGTGTTACGGCTTCCATGCCTGAGACCAGGACAGTTCTTGCCAAAGACGGTAAAAATGTCAATTGGACCTCGACCGACAAGGTTGGCTTCATTAATGGTGACGATAATGTCAATGTGGAGTCTTCCCCCGCAGTGATTGACGCAGATGGCCGCGCGACCTTTACCGGAACCGTTCCTACCGAGGGAACCTACTATGCGTATTATCCGTATTTCAATGACGCTGAATATGCTCCTAATGATGAAGGGGTGACTGTTCGCGTCCCGGATACGCAGCATCCTACTTTGACATCTTTTGACCCAGCAGCCGATCTGCTCGTCTCCGAGGCTTTCGACGTGTCTCCAGCCAGTTCCTATTCCACAGATCCCACCACGCTTCGCTTCCGCCGGCTAGGTGCTTTCATCAAGGTCCATTTCGTGGATAATACGAGCAAAGGAAAACTCGCAGACAAGTATGCGGCATCCGTGTCCATTCAGGGTGAAAACAACCTGGTTGGCCGTTTCCGCATCTCTGGTACCGAGGGCCTTGTCAATCAGGATTCCGGCGACAAGATAGTCACCGCAGAGTATGCAGCCGAAACCTTCGACGTCAATTCTTCGAACGCTTGGTTCGGTGTTGCCCCGCAGACTTTCGCTGAAGGAAGCACCTTGATTGTTACGGTTACGATGGGCGAGAGCGTTATCACGAAAACCCTTACAATGCCCAAGGATGTGGAACTTGGCGCGGGTTCCATCCTGCCTATCAAGGTCACCTTTACGGATGGTGATTTCCCGACGGAATTAGAAAAAGTACTGACCCTCGAAAGGGTCTGGGGCTTCTACAAGGAAGGTACGACTCCCTGGTATGACACCTCCAATATCACGGCCGTCAGCATCGCCCACCCCGACGGCTATGGCATGGCCCGCGGCCTGGCGATGGATGACGAGTTCATCTATCTGCCCAAGGCCTCCGGTTACGCCAACGTAGCCGCCGTCAGCATCGCCGACAAGACGGTCCAGAAGGCACTCAACAAGTCCGGCATTGCGGGCGGTTCCACCTTCGCAACCTCCTTCGTCCGCATGATCAAGAACACGGACGCCAGCGTGAACGGCGGCAAGGATGTCCTCCTGCTGTGCAACCTCACCGAGACCAAAACCGACGAGAATCAGCTGAAGCTCTATGCCTACAAGGACGGGGTCGATGCCGCGCCCACCAAGATCGCGGCCTTCTGCTGGGACAGCGCCAACAACGTAAACGACTGGCGCCGCTATGGCGACCGTTTCTTCGTGGAAGGCGACTGGTCCAATGCCAAGGTTTACTTCCCTTCCTTCAATGCCAACAAGACTGTCGTGCTCTCCATCGCGAATGGTGCGCGCACGGCCGTTACGCAGATCGCTGCCGGAGCCGCCAACAGCCCCGACGGAATCAAGGATATCACGGTCTATCCCGGCGACAACAAGCTTTTCCTGACCAACGGCGAAATCGCCAACCTGGTCGCTCCGACCGGCGGCAAGTCCAACGGGTGGGATGAGTACAGCCTGAGCGCTTCCTCCAGCGAGGCGGTCGGGACCTGGGGATACAATTTCTTCGAGTTCCAGGGCAAGAAGTACATTGCCTATGCCCGCATCATCGGCGGCACGAAGGCCCAGATCGAAATCGTCGAGGACAAGGGGGATCTTCTCACCTCCCTTTCCGCCAAGGAAGGCCTGATGGTCTCTCCGATCCACGATGCGACCGACCTGGACAAGGAAGTGGCGACCGGCAACGCGGCCGACTGCTGCGTCCGCGTGATCGGTGACGAGGTCTATATCGCCGCCCTCACCCGCGATGGTGGATGCGTGCTGGACAAGCTCTACATGAAGTGATCCCTTCCAAGGATTCTTACGCAGGGCGGCCCATCAAAGGCCGCCCTGCTTGTAGGATGTTTCCCAAACTTTCGTTATCTTCGCCGATCATAATCACACACTATGGACAAGAAAAGCTATGCATTTGGAATGAGTCTCGCCGGCAACCTCCTCCAGTCGGGGGTGCACGGGCTCAATTTCGACGACTTCGTGGCCGGTCTGAAGGCCATGCTGCAGGGTGAGAAACTCGCCATCTCCATGGAGGAGGCCGGCGAAGCCCTGGAAGCGTTCTACAAGGAAATGGAAGAGGAAGCCTCCGAACGGGCCGCCGTCGCCGGCAAGGCCGCGAAGGAGGAAGGCGAGAAGTTCCTCGCCCAGGCCGCCCGCGACCCCGAGGTCCGCGCCACCGGCAGCGGCCTGATGTACAAGGTCCTGAAGGAAGGCACCGGCAAGAAGCCCTCTGCGACGAGCCAGGTCAAGTGCCACTACGAGGGAACCTTCCCCAACGGACAGATCTTCGACAGTTCCTACAAGCGTGGCGAACCCGCCGTCTTCGGCCTGAACCAGGTCATCAAGGGCTGGACCGAAGGCCTGCAGCTCATGGCCGAAGGTGCCAAGTACGAACTCTACCTCCCGTACAACCTCGCCTATGGCGAGCACGGCGCGGGCAACGCCATCCCGCCGTACAGCGCATTGAAGTTCGTTGTGGAACTCATTGAGGTTCTGTAACCTCTGCCGCGCCTTAATTCATAACGAACTGATTATCAGTCATTCCGCATCTTTACAACGGCAAGGGGTACGAAATTCGGGTTCTTCGTCACTTTCGGTGCAGTGTTAACCTGTTTTCGCATGTATCATTTTGATCATGAGAAGCCGGTTTCCCGCTCTTCCGTACAT
>ODAJ012174390.1_pt1 | contig 34954 bp, 28 predicted proteins | sample 1539241 | NCBI WGS metagenome assembly ODAJ01 (sample SAMN02144231, study PRJEB22623) | gut metagenome | biome: sheep rumen | host: Ovis aries | place: New Zealand
AGGTTTGGTTTTCTAAGAGCCCTGGGTTTTTTGGTGGATTTCTGCCTCTTAGCTGGAAGTGTAAGATCTAAATTGTGCCCCGCGCACTTCGAGTCCTACATCGTCCACCATATTGGAGAAATCCGAACTTGAAGCCGATTGGCAAAGGGTTCGGGTTTCTTGTTTTTATCAACCAGATCGGCGAGCTGCAAAAAACGCAGATCTGAGCCCAAAGAGGCCCGGCAGGGAGGCAACCACGCTTCCCCACCGGGCCTTTTCTTTTTTTGAAAACACGATTTGAATGCCGCACCGGCTGATGGATACTCAGGAGGCATAATCGTCGGGCAGATGTTGCCTTTTTTTCAGGACAGTTTCGGCATCACTTCCTGATACGCACGAGGATAATTCAATTCATAGTATTTCAGCATAATACGCCAGCGTACTCTGGAAAGGCAGGAGGCCGTATTCCAGACGTTTTCCACGGTTCCAAACAATTTAATATACTCGCGGGGAACGCCTTGCTTCTCCAACCGTTTGATTTCCGATTCTTTTTTCTCTCCACGCGACCAGTTTCGTGAGATTTGAAACGCTTCTGCAGCAGAAAAGCCGTACTGCTGCAGCAACGCAGCCCCGTTGTCCTGCAGAAGGTATTTCCCGGCATCTGTGAAATCCGGGCGAGGCGAATCCTCGTCGTTCATGCAAATTGTATAGTTAAAAAGAACTGCCGCGTCCATACAGGTCCTGATCGGGATCAGCTGCATTCGAGCGCTTTCACACAGATCATTTCCCACTGCTTGCAAAAGGTCGATGTCTGTTAAAGAAATGTTCCGATATGTGACGCCCGTTCTCCCTGCAAGTCGGCCGATCTGTTCAAGCAAGTCCAAGGTAGGCAAAAAGATTTCCTCAAAAAATCGATGCGAACATTTCGTAAAGCTGAAAACCTGATCTAATCGACGCTGCAGCTTCCGCCGGACAGGCGCTGCAATTGCGAGGGAAGCGCTCAGGTCTTCGTGGAGTTGTATGTCTGTCAGTCCCAGCTCTGACGGAACATGGCTGAATCGGTATAAGGACGGATGCAAGCCGGTAATTCCGAGAAGGTACATCATCAGCAATCCGCTCTCATGGCCGAGTGTCGCAGCCGGATATCCCAGTTCTTCGGACAGCCGTGCGATTTCCCGTAACAGAAGCAGTTTATGTACGTTGTGTGTCTGTCGGATCAGAACAAGCTCTTTTTCCACCTGTTGGATTAGGTCTTCACGCTGGGAGAATTCGGTTTTTGCACGGCCCATACACTCGGTATGAAGCTTATGAAACGCGGCTTCCTCCGCCTCCTTAGTGGGGACGCTGAAAAGCAAATCTCCCAAGCTCATCCCATTGCTTGGCTTTGCTATGATTATTTTCATTCGGCTTGGCATTGTAATTGTAATATCCATTTTGGAATCTCCTATGCCGCTATGGGCAGTCCCAGCTGTCCTTCCAGCAGTCTTGTTTCTGCCAGCTTTGCCTGCCGTTCTTCCTCTGCATCCGCGTCGCAGCCCAAAAACAGCAGCCGATTCTGCGTAACTGCAATCGCGTCCATCAAATCATCCATGCTGAACCCGCCCATTGGTGTCAGCGCACTCGGAAGCACGTAAAACGCTTCTGGATTCCGCGGCGGCCAGTAGCTCGGCCATTCCTGGTACTGCGTTTTGTAATCGCTTCTCGGAGCACCATAATACACGGTTTCCCACCTGCGCCGTTCCTCGATCCAATCCCGCAGCTGCTCTTTATAATCGTCCAGACGCCAAAGCAACAACTGCACGGGAGAAGGATAACTGCGGTCAGCCCAGTCGCTCGCATCCGTCAGAGCTTCCCACTGTTCCTGTATCCGGATGGAGAGTTCAGAAAAGTACCCCATAAAGTGAGCCTTCCTTCCCGGAGCTAAGTTGATGACGTCTCCAGTCGACGCTTTTCTATGTTCTGACGCTTTCTGTACGCCTTCGCAGTCTCTGCGAGCATGGCAGCCCGGGAAACCCCTGCGGCCTTGGCGGCCCGGTCGGCGTAGACCTCGCATTCTGCGGCGCTTTGGAAGGTGGCAATCAGCTCCGCCGCCTTGGCGGCGAACTCCACCCGCTGATCGTCCTTCGTCAGGTCGAACCGGCTCTGCAGGGAGGAGAAGAGAAAGTCCGCCTGTTTCTTGGCACCCCGGATCAGCGCCTCAAAGGGAGCCGCTCCAAACCTGTGCAGGAATTCGTCGGCGTCCTTGGCGTCGCGGAGTTTGAGAATATTCACCTTGACCCCGGCCTGCCCGAACATCTCAATGGCCCGCCGGGCAGCGTTCTGGCCGGCAGCGTCGTTGTCATAGTTCAGGATCACCCGGTCGGTGGATTGAAGGATCAGACTGACCTGGTCCTCGGTGAGGGCAGTACCCTGGGATGCCACGGCACAATCGAAGCCGAACTGGTGGCAGGCAATGGCGTCCATGGGCCCTTCGCAGAGGATCAAATAGGGCCGCCTGGTCTTTTTCGCCAGATTCATGGCGTAGAGAAACTTCCGCTTGGAGAAGATCGGTGTCTCCGTGGGGTTGATGTACTTGGGTCCGCCTTCCTTATCCAAGGCGCGGCCGGCAAAGCCAATGACGTTGCCCATAGGGTCAATCTGTGGGAACATGATCCGATTGCGGAAGCGGTCGTAGATGGTGGATGTGTTCTTCCGGGAGACGGCGTAGAGGTCAGCGGCAACCAGCTCCTCCCGGGTGTAGCCCAGGCGCTGCATGGCGGATTGCAGGGCGTGGAAGTCGTCCGGGGCAAAGCCCAGGCCGAACCTGACTGCCGTGGGCCAGTCCAGACCCCGCTGAACCAGATACTCCCGGGCCTCTTTCCCGGCGTCGGATTTCAGCAGCTCATGGTAGTACCTCGCCGCGTCCCTACAGAGTTGACACAGCCGCTCCTGCTTCTGATTTCTGGAGGTATATTCATTTGAGATTTCATCGTTCATTTGCATTTTTCCTCCTGACTGAGAAAAATCGGGTCAATCATTTTTCTTGTGTGATTTGGGGTTACGGTCATAGGTCTTTCGGCTTGCGTCGAAAAGCTTAAGGAAGAAGTAATCATCATCCGGATAGCCGTAGCCCTGGCGGCGGAGGGTTTTGATTTTGTTGTTGATCCCCTCAATCTTGCCGGCGGAGATGTTGTAGGTTGCGTGTGCGATAATGCCTTCAAAATGGGAATCCAGAAGACGGCAGAACCACAACAGATGGGGATTTTGAGAGGCCCTGCACAAGTTCATAATCTCATTGATCTCCCGTGCCATTTCTGTTTCGTCTGTCAGCTTATAAGCCGCCGTCAGCTTTTCTTTGATCAAGTCCAGGGTGAAAAAAAGCTTGTTTTCCTGCAATAGCGCCTCATATCGCTCGACGTAACCGACTTTTCGTACAACCTCCGGCTGCGGGAACAGCGTGCCTCCGCCAGCAATGACCTTCCCCTCTGCTGCTTCCTTGTCCTTTCTCTGAAGCGTCCGGCGGGAGGAAGTGAGGATATACTTTGTTTTCTTCAGCTTTGCCGCAGCCTCGGGCTGTCCCTCCTCGATCAGGCGTCGCTGCTCGTCCCTCCGAATCTCGCTGACGACCTTATCGTTGAAGTTCTTGACAATATGGAAGTAGTCAAATACCGGTTGGATGTGCGGACAGCGCTCCTCAAAAGCCTCCTGAAAGTCTGAGTTCATGTCACAGGCGACTGCTTCCACGCCGTCCATCCATTCCAGACCAACATGGTCTATGAATCCGTACACCACGGCCTTCTTCTTTCCGTGCGCGAGCCAGAGGATGTGGCCTGTCTCCATGTCAATGATGACCGTCGCATATTTGTGACCGTCATGGAGCTTGAACTCGTCGATCCCAAGGAACTTCGCCTGGCGCTCCGGCTGAATGAGCTTCTTGCCGTCTACGGTATACTTCTCCTGTAACCGTTTCATGTCGATTGCTTTTATGACATTCTTCCCGAGACCGGTAATCTCCGCAACCGCTTTGTTTGTCAGACCGTACGCAAGCAGATCTCTGGCGTACTGCTCCAGCTCGCAGGTGATGTTGTGGTTTTCGGCCTTGAAGGAAACCTCCTGCATCTGGCTGTGACGGCAGGCAGGGCAGTAGTACCTGGGCTTCTCAAAGCAGACGCAGCTCAGCTTGCCGCCGAAGTTCAAATGCCGCAGGCAGGTCGCATAGCTGCCGTGTACATGCATCCGCCCTCCGCACTTCGGACAAATGCTGTCCGCCGGAAGCGCTGACAGCTCGCCCGCAAGAACGAAGATATCCCTGCCGCTTTTCGTCCGTTCGACCATTGTTGCCGTGTTGTGAAATCCAAACAGACCGGACGGCAACAGTAATCTTTCACGAAAACTGCTTTTTTCTGAAAACTGCTTTTTTCTGAATATCCTACTTGCTTGATCTGACTTTCTGTTGTATAATCCATGGTGAAACCTCGGGTTCGATTAAGTAAGTACATCCGCCAAGATGCTTCTTAATCCTACTTCGAGGTTTCGTTTTATTCAATTGCCTTTTTGCTCATCCCACAAAAAATGTGATTGAGCCGAAAAATCAGTAGATAACCGTTTGAAAAAACCAATTTGCGCAGTTTTTTCTTTCCCTGAAGCTTTATCTCTCCCAAACAGAATAGCAAACCTCGTGTATCATATTTGACGCATGAGGGATTGTAGAATACTTCTGAATATGATATAGTATAAATACAGTTCAAAAGAGCAGGGAGCGTGAGAATATGGATTATCAGCAGGCATTATTGAATGTATATCGATCGCATTATCCAAACGGTATTTGCAAGAACTTTGAAAACTGCAGTAAAGGAATGCCATTATATGGCCACCGTTGCTCCATTGCTTTGCTTGGGTGTGCGTATGGAAACAATGGGAACCCAAAAATCATGTTTGTCGGCAAAGAAGGGGTAAGCGACTGCGGCGGCGCTACTGCTTCTTCTCTCTATGAGCCAATTGCCATAGAGAATGCGTCGCCGGACAACTGGCATAAGCCGACAGCCGACACGTTTCAAGTGCCGGCTGCCGTTATTTTCCTATATTTTTGGGGCTGCCTCGTTAGTGAGACAGCCCCATTTGACGCTTACGCATAATCCATTGTATCACAGAGTGCCGACAGATACAAGCTCGACATACTCCGTCGGCTGGTCGGCTTTTTCCTGTTCTGAACCCAAAAGCCATAAGTGTTAGTCGGTACACAAAGCGAGGACATAGTCTCACTTTGTGTACCGACTAACACTTATGGCTTTAAAGAGTACGGCCAGAAACGGTCAATGGATCGCTTTGGGTTGTATTCGGGACATCAGGATAGTTCTGCAATGGCAGCCTTCTTTTTCTTATGGGCCTTCACCAGCGCGAGGGTCGCACCCGATCCCACGACGGCAACTCCAGCCAATATGATCCAGAGCCAGAACAGGCCGACCTGGATATTGGATATCTCGGGAATGTTGTTTTTGTTCCCTGCCAGGTCTGTCAGAATGATGCCAACGTTATGCCAGCCCTTGTCCAGTTCAAAGCGAATAATGCCATCGTCCTCCTGATAGGTGACGTCCAGCGGTTCGCCGTTGTCATAGAAGCTGCACTCTGAGAGGTCCAGCGTCTCGTCGATGTCACGAATGACGATCTCACGCGGCTCATTTCCAAAGAACCAGTGCCAAGACTTCAGTTCCTCAGGAAGCACACAGGTGGGTGCGACGTTGTCGATGTGCATGCTGCCCAGGTCGATTCGGTTTCCGCCGTCCGTGACCGTCAAGCGCAGATAAGTATCTGTATCGTTGAAGAATGTATCTGTGAAGAACTCCGCAGGCAGGTCGAATATGCAGACGTTCACGCCGCGGATCGTCTCCTGGTCCACCGTGGCCTTCGCCTTTGTGTCGATCTCCTGGCCTTCATTGTCTCGCAGGATCAGGCGAAGCTCCTGATCAGCCTCTGAAACAGCCCAGACGCGAAGGGGCTTGAAGCTGTCAGCCCGCATGCTGATTGCCTTGCCGTCCTCCGTCTCGAAGGAATAGAGGCCGGTCTTCTGGCTCGGATTGCTGTCCATGATGAAGGCAAGAATCTCCTGATCCGCGATTCTGACGTAGGTATTATGGGTCTCCAGGCTGGTATTTCCCGCCTGGTCGTGGGCAATCAGCCTCAGCTCATATACGCCATCCTCCGTAAAGCCGTCCAGCGTGACGTGGCCGCCGGAGATCCAATTATCTGCCTCCTCGGCGGACAGGCGGCGCATGACCGGGCGAATGGTGGGGATTGCGTCAGAGTTGGAATAATCCGGGATCCAAACGGTGAGCTCATATGATACGCCGGTCAGATTGGTATCCTCGAAATCCAAAGTGGGAGCAGGCGCGTTGCGGCGGTCACTGTTATAGACGTCGACAAACTCCACGTCGTCGGCCGATACGGCCTTGCCGCTTCGTGCCACAAGCACCGGCGCCTCCTTGTCGATTTCAAAGACGACCGTCTTGTTCTCGCCCGCCCGGTTGCCGCTCTGGTCCATCGGAGAGATTCGGATCTGATAGACGGCGTCGTCCAGGAGGTAAAACACGAGCGTGTGCACATCGCCGGAGCTCTGCCATGCGGCGTTCTTCAGGAGCGCAGCGGTGACATCCGTCATTCCGCCCTCTGTGTGCTCACTGCCGGCGTCCTTCCGCAGAATGACCAGGTTCGCCTTGGCGGGATCGAAGTTGCGATCGTCCACGGAAATCCGGACAGTCATACCCTTCTCCTGGTTTTCCTTGACGTTGAAAGTCGCGGTCGTGAAGGAGTTTTCCGTGTCCTCCTTCGCGAAGGTATCGAAGTTCGTGGTCACCTCGGGATCGGTCATATCGATCACAAAGCGGTTTTCGTTTCCGCCGGCGTAAGTTACGGCGGCGGGATGATCGCCGCGGTCCGTGCCGCTGATCTCAAAGTGATAGTCACCCTCATCAAATTCGATGGTCGCGGTATACTCGCGGTTGCTGACTGGCCGGAAATTGCAGGCAGGCACCGCTCCGTAGGGAGTCTGGATCTTCACGTTGATCCTGCCCGCGTCGAAATTGCGCTCGGTCACAGTGACCGTCGCGGTGCGCTTCGCGCCGTAATAGAAGCTCTCAAAGGGTATGCCGTTGAGTACGACCTCGATCACAGGGGCAGTCTTGTCCACCGTGATCGTTTCGCCGTTGACGTCAGCGGCCGTATTGCGGCTGTTGTCCATAGCGCCGACAGTCACCACGATGTCATTGTCGTCCTCGGCGTAGGTAAAGGTTTTTTCCGCGGCAGTGACCAGGTTGTGGTCCACCGCGGTGACGACCCAGCCGTCGCCCAGGCTTGCACCGACGACATACATGCCGTCCACCGTAATGGTCGAGACCCCGGTGGTGGCGTTTTCAGAGGTCTGATGGTAGGTGATCTCGCGAATGCCGGACACGGTGTCGCGGACCGTCGCGGTGAAGCTGATCGTGTTGGTGAAGAGCTGATTGTTCTCCGCGTCGCGGTAATTGGAGCTTCCGTTCAGACGGACCTCAACGGTCGGCGGCGTATTGTCGATGACGACGCCCCGCGGCGTGACCTCCGGAGAGGTGTTGCCCGCGTAGTCGTTGACCTTCGCGTAGATCTGGCCCTTGAAGCCGGCTGGGATCGCGATGGCGGCTTTGCCGTCCGTCACCCTGGCAATTCCGGTTTCTACGGTGCCGTTCTTGCCGTCCTCATAGTGTACCAGACGGTAGGTCACCTGCTCCAGCCCGGAGCTCGGGGCGGCGTCGGATACGTGGACGGTGGCGGTAAAGGCCGTGCGGAAGAAAAAGCCATAGCTCAGGGTCTCCACGAACTCGTTCGTTTCCGTGATCCCTTCCGCCGTTGCGGGCTGGAAAGAGATGCTTTCGACCTTCGGAGCGACCCGGTCGAGCACGATCTGCTCCGAATGATAGACCGGCATCGGGTTCCCGGATCGGTCCGTATAGGTGAAAACCATGTTGCCGTTTTCGTCCATCTCGTTATAGCCATAGGCAAGGCTGAACCGGTAGCTGCCATCGTTTGCAAGGATCAGCGTGCTGGTGTGCGCATCTTGTTCTCCCTGCTCCCAGTTCATCCCGGTCACGGTATCATTCAGGCGAAGAATCGCGTCCTCCGTATGGAAATTGGCCTCACGGATGGTCAGGAGGATCGGCACCTGATCGGGGTCGGTATTTGCAAAATAAGCTGCATTGTAGTAAAGAATGGAATTTGTTTCTTCCTCATTGGCGCGAGCAAATAAATCACCGTTATAGATTGCCATATCCGTATCGCGGATCAAGGACGGGGCCGGAAAGGCAGCACCTCGTTCAGGCGCAACATTGTCAATGACGAATCCCTGGATCACGGGTTCCTCCGTTGTCTCCGGCGGCGTATCTCCGTCTTCGGTCGGGTCCTCCGGTTCGTCAGGCTCCTGCGTGCTGTCAAGCACCTCGCTTTGATTGCCCGCCCTGTCCGTTGCCGTAAACCGGATGCTTCCGCGGTACTGGGGATTCGTTCCCTCCTGATCGATCAGCTCCAACGGGAGCGTAAACGAGGCGACCGCCTTGAGGTTATCCTGATCCGCGTATTTGAAGGACGTTTTGCCCTCAGGGTCCGTCTCGTCGTCAGCGGAAATGGTTCCACTTTCCTCGTTCACATTGGAATCGCTGGCGCCTTCCTCACAGACGTATTCCCAGTCAAAGAAGGCAACGCTGGAATAGGAATCTTCCGCTGTGACCGTGACCGTCACAGAATCCTTATAATAGCCAAACGTGATCGTTTCCAGGAAGATGCTGACCGGATCCTGTTCGAAGGAGATCGTCAGGTTCTCCGGCGGCGTATTGTCAACCACGAAGCTCTGCTCCGCCGTGGAGCCGATATTCCCGCTGCGATCCGCAACGGAAAGCACAAACTGATAGCGGCCATCATGGGTAAAGGACAGCTCCGGAGAGCACCAGCGGCCATTTTCATCGTCATAGGTCCAGTTGCCCGTCTGAAGCGTATTCAGCAGCTCCGTTTTGGCAGCTTCGGACGCTTCACAGCTGTTGCCGACAATGTCCACAAGCGAGAAGCTGTCCTCGTCATTCGCAAGGGTAAACGCAAGCTCTCTCGGGTCCACGTGCGTCTGCTCTTCCGTAACGTAAACGACGCCGGTCATGGTCTTGTACGCGGTGGCCCCGTTCTCCAGCTCATTTCCCTGATAGACGACGTCGATGACCGGAGCCGTATTATCGACGACGTGGTAATTGGAGACGTACGAATCCCAATTCATTTGTTCCGCGTTTTCACTGGTCGTCATCAACACATCCGAAGGATGGACGGTCTCGGTGTCCACCGTATTGACCTTGATCTGATACTTGCCCGCATCGGTAAACGGGCCAACATCACATTCCCACGTCTCTCCGTTGGCGCTCTGGGTCCATACGCATGCAGTATATTCCACTTCGTTGACAAGCACCTGCAGCAGGGGAGCTTCCGCGGTGAAGCCGTCAATTTTCGCGCTCAGATGAACCTTCAGCGCATTGTCTTTGTTATAATAGAACACCGTGTCCGCGGTTGCTTTGCCCTCCTCGTCCAAAGGAGCGCTGGAAACCGCGTCACTATAGGTGATGTTGACGTAGTCGGTATTGACCGCGCCATATAGGGTTTCATTTCCGGCCTTGTCAACACATCTGATCTCCTGAATGTGAAAGAACTGCCACCAGCCCATCAGCGCATAGTAGATATGATTATAGTAGCTGGAGTTCATCGTGGTCCCGTCTTCAAAAACGATCACAAAATGATCGACGCCCGAAAGGTCATCCTCGCCATACATATTGAGCTGGTATCTCATCTGCCAGCGGTTCCATCCCATCTCATCCTGCGGAACTCTCAAATTGTACGGAGGCGTCTTATCATACTTATAGTTGAGCGTGACTTCTGAGGATTCCTCTCCGGAGGCAGAATTGACAAGAACGAACCTGGCTTCGCCGTCTGCGGTTTCCTTTTCGTATGAAATCGGTCCAGTCGCCACGACACCATTGGGCAGAGCCCTGATCTTGTCGAACGGATTGCCGGCATTCTGCAGCACGGAAACTACCATGGGGCCGTTGTGATTGTACCAGCCATTGGTACCGGTCGGCTCATTCACCTCATAATGTGTGCCTTCCTCCGCCGTTATCTTGCCGATGTCATAGTTGGACGTCGCCGATTTTTCACTATAATGGTCATCGCCGCTGTACTGCGCGCGAATGCTGTGATTACCGCTGTTCAGCACAGCAGTCGTCGATGCCTCTCCGTTATCGGAAAGGGATACGGTCGCCAGCTCGGTTTCACCGTCAGAGAAGGTGACCGTGCCGGTCGGTACCGCGCCCGCGCCGGAAACAGTCGCCGTGATCAGCACACCGGAAGGTGTGAACGGTCTGCCGGAGCCGGGGACAAAGCCCAACTGTACCGTCGGCTCGGCCTGTGTCATGTTCACCTGAACCTCCGCGCTGGCAAATGCATCCTCCCGTGCCAGCGAGGACCGCACCTGGCAGGTATAGAGGCCCTGATCCGATTCGCTCATCTGGGCTACGGTCAGCGTCTCGGTCGTCTGATCCAGCGGCTCTCCATCCTTGAACCAGGAATAGGACAGCTCGCCCAGACTGTCAGAGAGGACGGTCAGGGACAGCTCTTCCATATAGCTGACGTTTACAGGATTCTGCTCAAACCGGGCAGAGAGCGCTGCATAGAGCAAATAATCCTTCGCTTCATTCTCCTCGGCAACCTCGACCTCACCGTCGGCAGCTGCGCTGTCGGCCATCTCGTATCCCGTGTTATCCGTCAGAATGCTAAAGATATAGGTCTTGCCCTCTTCCAGCTCATACGCTTCGAAGCGAGCCTCGCCGTTCTGGTCTGATACCGCCGTTTTCGTCTGCGACGGATCCTCCGTCGGCAATGCTTCCGCTTCGGTATCCGTCTGCGCGTCGGCAAGCGCTTCCGCAGCGCCTTCATCGGAAGGCGCTTCAGGGATCTGCCCTGCAAGCTCGTCCTGTGCGCCATCGGCCTCCGTCTGATCGGACGGCTCCTCCTTGGGCGTCAGCGTCACCTTCACGCCGGCGACGCCATCCCTGTTCAGATCGTGGAAACGGAAACACAGGCCAGGCTCCGGTTCAGCCTCAGATTCCGCTGCCGCGAAAAAGCCCACGGACGGAACAAACAGGCTGTAAATCATCAGCAACGCCAGTATTCCTGCTGAAAGACGCTTTCCGAAGCGAAGCATCATCCCGTATTTCTTCATAGTTTATACTCTCCTTTTTGGCACTATGCCAAATTGTGTTTCAAAAACCGATAATTTTTTCCGTTTACCATCGCATGCGCAAAAAGCAGCAGAAGAAACACGGAAAAAAGTGGAAGCAATCTCTGATTTCTGGGATCCTTGACCACAGCTGCGATCAATACCAGCGTGGACAAAAACCACAAAACGTCAATGACGATTGCAGTGCGAGTTGAAAAAAAGGTAACCAGCCCGATTTTTCCAGGTTCGCGGGCCACGCCTCGGCGATTCCGGTTCATCCTCCACCCCGAGACAGCAGCCGTTATTGCGCCGATCCAAAACGCGACGGCAGCGGCATATAAGAGCGCTCTGTTTCCGGTGAAGCGCAGCTGCATCGCCGTTGGCATGAGGCCGAAGGAGGCGGCAAACACCGCCAGACCGACGCAGGTAAAAGCGAACCACCGGCGATGCCGCTTTATCATTTGATTAGCGTTCTTTTTCATTCTCTTGTATGACCGGCGCAAGGGCCTTGCCGAACTGCGTCTGCGGAGTATTTCTCTTGTATCTTCGGAAATAGAGCAGCAGTCCAATTACCATTCCGACAATGAACAACGCCAGGAATCCGTACAGCGGTATGGTGATCCACGGAGAATTGTATTTCAGATTCAGCGCGCTTTCCAGGGCGGCGTATGCGCGGGTCAGCCGCAGCACCAGATAGCCCACGGCAAGAAGCGCCGCAAAAATCAGGAAGAACTTGCCGAAGGATCTCAGAACATGGCGCAGAAACGGAACCTTCTGATACAGTTTTTTCATGCGGCTTTCCTCCCTACGAAATCTGCTTCAGAACCTCACGGATGTGCTCCGTGGAGTCTCCGGTGCTCTCTGCGATCACGGCGATATACTCGTCGTTATCCAACACGTTCTTGAGCTTGATGACCGCAGACTTGAAGGCGCTGTCGTATTCATGCTCCAGCAGCGCGGCATAGGCCTCCGGGATCTTGCTGTGTCCGACCTCGACGTTATAGATGGCCTGGGCCAGCGCAAAGCCGGTGCTGTCCGGAACGGCGTCCAGCGTCACGACGGCTTTGGAGATATCGCTGAGCTTTCTGGCGTCTGCATGCTGAATAATTGCATCGACGCGTTCCGCCAGACGGGTGCGGTCGGAATTCTTCAGCATGGAGACCAGCATCTCCGCCTCCGGTGCGGACACCTCATTCCCCTCCCAGGTGAACCGGGAGATCGCATCATAGATCTGATTTTTCTGGGTGCCCGGCGCGGTGCCGTACATATCCGAGGCGATCTCCTGCAGCTTGTAGAACTGCGTATCGTTGTAGTTCTCGGTCACCGTCTTCCATTTTCCTTGGGCGATCCGGAAAGCGCTGAGGCGATAGATGACGGCGATCACGGCAAAGCACGCCAGCGCCGCGGCCATCGCTCCGGCAAACCGGAAGGCCTTTACCGCCCGCATATTCTCCGAGCGGATGATGGTGGGAACGGAATCCTTTACGTCCTCAATATCCTTGCGCAGCTCCAGATAGCTGTGGTAGTAGCTCTGATTGCCCGGATCGGCAAAGTTGCCCACGCGCCTTCTGGTGCATTTCCGAATGACCTTCTCCAGCTTTTCATGGTAATGCCGCGAGGTGCCGGACAGATCCCGGCTCATGTAGAGGGCGTCGTTCAGGAACAGCTTCCGGTAAAACTCCTCGGTTTTTCCGTCCTGTCTGTCGACAAATTCCGGACAGCGGGTCACGAGATCGAACAGGTTCAGGCATTCCCAGAAGGTGGCGCCGAAGGAGAAGATATCGCTCTCAATGGACATCTTTCCGTGCTCAAAGTCCCCGGAGAACGGGAAGCTCGATCCTCCCTTCGCCTCCGAGAAGCATTCCGGCGCCGCGTATCCGATGGTACCGTGCTGGAACTGGGCGTCGATGGTCTGCTGCGCGGAATAGTTCACGGCGGAGAGCTCGCTCTTGACCCAGGGACGCGCCTCGGTGAATCTTCTCGCCCGGCCAAAGTCAATGAGCACCAGCTCCTTGCCGTAGCGGGTGACCATGATGTTTTCCGGCTTGATATCCAGGTGCAGGATCCCCTCATGCTTGGTCTTCAGGGTCTCCTCCGTGACGAACTGCATAATGTCGCAGAGGTTCGTCATGAACTGCAGGATCTGGTTCTGATATTTCAGGATGCTGTCGTACCGGTAGCTCTGGAGAACGTCCTGCTTCTGCTGGTCGGTATAGTCCTGGAAATCCACCAGCCGGTAGAGACCGTTTTCCACCATCTCCTCTCTGCGCAGCTTCCAGTACTCTTTTCGGCAGAATTCATCCAAGTTCCAGCCGTCGATGAATTCCTCGACCACGCAGAAATAGGATTCCGCGTCGATCGTGATGTCCCTGCCGCCGTACTTGCATTCCAGAGAAAAGTCGCCGAGATCCTCGATCACGTCGTCGATCTTGACGACGGAGCGGCATTCCCGCAGATCCCGGAAAATGCTCCATTCCTCTTCCTTGAAGATCTGGACGCGGTCTACGCAGGTGCCGTCTGCCAGCACCGCCGCTTTCGGCTTGAACTTCAGCACGCAGGAAAACTGCATGCTGCTGTTCTTCCGCGTCTTCACGCCCTTATAGACGGCGCTCTCCGTGCCAAGGGCAATGAAGCCGTCGCCGTTCAGGCCGTAGGAGGTATCGACGGAATACTGATATTCGTTGCCGTTGAGCGAATTAGTCATGCGTCTTCTCCTTCTTCAGCCCGTCCTCAAAAAGCAGGTTAAAGATGGTGCGGGGATCAGTCTTCGAAAGCTCGGTCAGCTCCCGGACCTGCTTTTTTTCCTCCTGCTTCTTCGGGACCTTGATATTGGTCATATCCATAGGTATTCGTCTCCTCAATCCTTCATCGTGCCCCAACGACTGCTGCCGCGGCTCCGAGCGCGCCGTTACCGGTGGCGCCGCTGGCCTGGCCGCCTCCCCCGCCGCCCTCCGAGGGAGGATTCCGATTGAACTCGGCAAGGTCCTCGTCGAGCTTGTTGTAGTTATCCTTGATGTCCTTGATCACGCTGGAGTTGATCGAATCAAGAACGTCCTTGATGCCGCCGATGTTCTCCAGAATGTGGTCGGTCTCTTTCTTATAGGCGTCGGCGCCGTCGCCCTCCCAGGTATTCAGCAGATCCGAATTGATGTCCCGGAACTTTTGCTGAATATCGGCGAATTCCTGGATCGCCTCCGCGCTGATGGTCTCGAAGCTTTCGATCGCTTCAATGTCAGCTTTGACAAAAGCACTCATCTGTCGTCCCTCTTTTCATTGAATGTGTGATCATTTTCTTTTGTAAAAACGAAGTCATCGTGAAAACTCACGAATCAGATACTCCAATGCCTCAGATTCCGTTGTAAACAGCAAATCCGTAGTTTTTTTTCCACGCTCTGCGTAAAATACGTTCCAGAGTCCGTCTTTCTTTACCAGGCAAAACCGCTCATCATTTCTTCCGCTGCCTTCCAGATTGTAAAGATACGGGGGAACATGCAACTTTTTGATCGCTTTTATAAATTCTTCTCTATTCATTCATTCGTCTCCTTTAGAAAAACAGCTCTCTCAAAAATCCATTACTTATCAGATCAACGATCCTGTCCGGGAGTTCAAACTGAATCCCTCCGCCGAGTTGGCCGAAGGCCGGTGCGATCTCCGAGGTCGTAACTCCCGGAATGTCTTTTACTACAACATATTTGTGATAAGCCCAGGAGTTCTGCTCATAAGGCAGCGCACGACTATCATAGCCTGTTCCCTTGGGAGAGGCATATCGGCCATACTTAGGTCCGTATCGGTCGATCACAGTCCCCTTTGAAATAGTCTGATTTTCTACGGTAGTGCCTTCAACACGTCCATTGTTTGGCGCATACGTATCCCAATCAACAGAACCGTCATCGTTCAGGTATCTGGTATCGCTGACCTTCATCTGTGACTTATAGAAGTTAAGGCCACCCATCAAGCCGCCCATGATGCCGCCGGAAATTGCGCCGCTGATGGCGGCTCTCAAAATGAGCGGGCCGGAGCCCTTCAGCGTACCGTGGTCAATGTAATAATTTAGACCTGTGACAGCAACATTTGAAACGCCGGATGATATGGCGCCGATTCCCGCTCCCTGACCGATGCTGCCCAGAAGCGTGCTTGCCGGTCCGAGAATATGGACAAATCCGCCGGAAATCGCGCCGCCGATTGCGCCGCTGATTGCACCATTGAAAGCGCCTTGTTCAAAGCCTTCCAGGAATGACCCGCCATTGATATAGCTTGAGATTCCGCCGACTGTTCCTCCTACTGCGGCGCCAATAATCGCTCCCCAGCATGCTGCTGTGAGGAGAGGACCAATTCCCGGGATACACAAAACGACGACTGATACTACAACCAATACGGCTGTTACAATCAACTTCCAGTGGTCCTTGCACCAATCCGCTGCGGCCTTCACGCCGTCGCAGAATTTTTCCCAGCCGCTCTTTTCAGCATCCGGCTTCAGGTAATCGTACGTCTCGTAGAAATCTTCCTTGCTCTGATTGACGGCGTCGGCCACGTCCTGGTCGGTGTCTACAGTCAACTGGATGAAATCCTCGATGCTGTCATGGAAGTGCTCCAATTTTTCGACGCGATCCTCCAGAGTGTCCGTCGCACTGCGGAGCTCGCGAGCCACTTCGTCCATATTGCAGATCGATGAATCTACCAGAAGCGTATTCACCGACAGGGAAAACAAATCTCCCTTGCAGCTATTGATGCTGCTCTGAAGGCCGGTGATTAAATTGGGCATCGAATTCAGCTTGTCTTTATAAAGTGCGATGGTAGCCATAGCTATTACCTTCTATCTGCTTCTATAATTCCCGAAACAATCACCATCAAATATCTGTTTTGATAAACTTCAGCTTTTTCAGAGAATCCGCTTCCAGATCGTAGAAGAAGCCGTCGCCCTGCTCGCAGCGGGCGTAGTCCTCCTTCAGGGTCTTGGGGTCCATACCGCCGAAGACCGTCTTCTGGCCGCGCTCGCCCGCGAATTCCGCAATGTTGTCCAGCAGGAACGCGACGGAGATCGCGTTGTTGAAGTACTGATTCTGCTCCAGCTCTCCGAACTTCTGCACGTCCGTAAACAGGAAGGCCGTGCGCTCGTCCTCCGCGACGGCGACCATCTGCGGCAGGATCGAGGTGACAAAGAACTTGTTTTCGCTGGCGTTCAGATAAACCAGCTTGCTCTGGATCACGAAGAGGGTCAGCGGATTCTTCTCCGTTTTGCAGCTCGGAATCCGCTTCTGATCCTTGGACATCTCACGGCTGACGTCATAGATGCCAGCCATGAAGCGCTTGTCCAGCGTCAGATAGTTGTCGTTGAGATAGACGTAGAACTGCTGCAGCGGAGAAAGCTTCTTGGTCTTCTGTTCCCCGTCCGTATAGTTCAGGGTGCATTCCCGGTAGCCGTCAATGCGGACCACGTCCGTGCCGACGGGCAACCGCAGATGCTCCTCGGAAAGCTGCTTTCTGCCGTCGTCAAACAGCACGACGCGGGCGTCCGGATGGTCGCCCAGGAATTGACGGAGGATCAGATTCAGCAGATTGGTCTTGCCGAACTGCTTCTTTCCGTAGATTGCGGTCACATGGTTGGCCAGAGGATCAAAGCCCACCGGGAGGAAATCCACGTAGTCCAGTCCGACATGGATCGGCGGCTCGGCAACCGTCTGATTCTGCGCATGGGCAAGCAGCTCCTGATAGCTCTCTTCCGTCAGCTCCTTGGGGAAGGTCTGGTATTTTTTGACAGTCTTTTCGCAACATTCTCCGTTCCACGCGAATTTCGCGTGCAGACGCTCCACAAACTCCGCTTCGGAATCCCCGGCGCCGCTCGTCTGCTCCCTGCGGTAGGGATAGAAGCACTGCACCTCATAGGGCAGATTCATGTGGAAGGTGCCGGTGACGCCCTCCGGCTTGACGGTGACGTTTGCAAATCCGTGACCGGGATTGTTCCCGATCTGGCCGACCTTGCCGTTGAAGATTTCGGGATACTTGTCCGCGGGCATTTCAAAGGCGATCTTCTGCTTGAAAGAATTCAGGTAGCCCATGACGCCCTTGGTCTCCGATGCGGTCATCACCACGGTGATGCCCTTGGACAGACCGTCGCGGCAGATCTTGGCCAGCTTTTCCTGATATGCTGAATATCTCGGTTCGTCCAGGAAGGCGTTGACATTGTCCAGAATAAAGGTCGTATGGATGGGCTGCTCGGCGCTGTCACGATAGTTCTGCCCGTTGAGACTCTTGATGTTCTCCTTCAGGATATTCTCCAGGATCTTGAATACGCGCTTGACATATTCTTCGTTGGAGTTGTCAAAATAGGCAGAAATCAGAGGCAGCGGCTGAACGTCAAACATGGCGCCGCCGAAATCCAGAACGAAGATCTGCTCCTGATCGGCCCTGTAATGGCGGTGCAGGATGTTGATCAGCGTCCGAAGGAATTTGGTCTTGCCGCTCATGGCGGAGCCAAAGAGGATCACGTTGGCGTCCAGCAGATCGACCTCGAAGGGCGGCTGGAGCTGGATGATGGGAATGTCAAATGTGCCGAGTGTGCAAATCATTTTGTTCAGGCTCATCTCAGTCCCTCCAATCTGCTTCGTCTACGATGACGCTCGCCAGCGGCGGCAGGAAGATCTGCCGCGGCTTCTCCACGTCCTCGCGCTTGCCCAGCTCGATGATCGTGTTGACCACGTAGGCCAACTGCGTATCATGCTCGCTGACGTTGGCCCGACGGGCGATCTCGCGAGCGTTGTTTTTGCTGGAATCATAGAACTTCGTCAGGTAGCGCCCGGAATTCGGCACCTCCGCCACGTGGACCGGCTTGTCGATGCTGACGTCCTTATTCGCACCGGTGTAAGCGGACTGGAAATATTCAAACCGGGAGCCGGTGCCCACCAGAAGATAGGCACGGCCGTTGAGCGGCATGGTCGGCGCAGCAGCAACCGGGCTGCCAAGCATTTCCTTGGACGCCTGCTTGGTGGCGACCTTGAGACAAATCCTCGCCTTTGAGTTCACGCGGATATCGTCGGTGATGGCGCCCTCGATGTTCTGGGAGACCAGAATGATATGGAAGCCGAGGGTTCTGCCCACGCGGGCGATCGTGGTGATCTCCGCGATGAAATCCACGTCGTTGCTCTCGCTGGAGAATCGCTTGAGCTCGGTAAACTCATCCACCACCAGGACCAGATGCGACAGTGGCTGGAGAGACGCGGCGCCCTGAGCCAGGGCCTCCTGCTGCTTCTCATTCAGCTTCCGCTTGGCCTTTTCCTTCTTCTCGCCCTCCTCCATCTGCTCGATGGCCTTGATAGAGCGGCAGGCGCGGATATAGGCGTCCACGTTATCCACGCCGAGAGTGGACAGCAGGAGCTTGCGGCGTTTGATCTCCGCGTTCAGAGATTCCAGGAAGCGCTTGAGCATATAGGCCGCGGACGTGCCTTCGTTCTCACCGGCAGTATCCGTCACGACGCCGACGCAATGCGGCAGATTGCCCAGGCGGTCAGAGAAGCCGCCGCCCTTCATGTCCACCAGCATCAGGTTCAGATCCAGCGGGGAGAACTTCATGCACAGGCCGATCAGATAGGTGATGATCGTCTCGGACTTGCCGGAGCCGGTCGTACCGGCAACCAGCATATGCGGGCCGTCCGCCTTCTCGTACAGGTCCAGATCGACCGCGCCGTGCTCGTTCTTGCCTACAGGTACCCGCAGGTTGCGGGTGATGTTGTTTTTCTCAATATCCTTCCAGTTGTTCAGGATCTCTTCGCCGACCTCGCCCTTGGCCAGCTTCTCCGGGGTGTAATGATACAGCTCGAACAGCGTGACCATCGAGGGGACCTTGCCGTTTTCAGCGATCCGCGTATAGTAGATGCCGCTGAGCTGGCGGAAGGCAAGGGAGAACTCTGGCGAATAGTCTCTGTCTCCGAAAATGAACTCGTTGTCGAAGTGCTTGTATTCGATCAGCTTGTTCGTATCCTTGGCGCCGCTGCCGTCGCCCTCGTTCTCGCTGAGGACGTTCAGCGTCTCCCGGCTGAGGACGTTGTAGCGCAGGCTGCTCTTGCGCTCTCTCTCGTTGAGCTGCTTCAGCTCCACGATGTCGCCGCAGTACTTGGGCAGCTTGTCCTTGTGGGGCTGGACGAAGATGAAGGTCAGACCGTTTTCGTTGACGTAGGGCTCGCCCTCCTTGGGCACCTCCGGCAGATACTTGGAAAAGCCGGTCTCTTTGATCTTGTAGTCGTCAAAGACGACGCAGACGATCTGCGTAAGCTTCTGCGGGGCAGACTCGGATTCCTTCTCCTCCTGTCTGTCCTTCGTGCGCTCGTTCATAATGCTCAGCAGGCGGCCGAAGACCATACCGGCGCTCTGCTTGTCAAAGACAAACTGGGAGGCTCCGTCGAGGAGCTCGTTGGTATGGGGTAAGTACCGATAGTTTTCCATAACCGCAGTCTGCTTTGCACGGTCCTGCTCCGGCTTGAAGAAGAAGACGAACTGCAGATCCTCCGGGGAGTGGTAATAAGCAAGCTCGAAGATCACATGCCGGATAAAGCGCTCGGACATACCGTCGTTATCCGACACGACGCCCAGGGTGCCGCTGGACTTCAGATTCAGCAGCAGCGGGGGCTGGGCGCCGTCGTCGCTGCGCAGATACTGGAAGCCGACCACCTTGTTCTGAGCCTGGGGATCCACGCCCTTATTCGCAAAGACGGAGGGGAGATCCGTCAGAAGGAACTTATTGCGATCCTCCTCTTCCCGCTCGTCGTTGCTCAGCGCCTTACGGCGCTTATCCTCCGCCTTGGAGGGGATGAAGATGCGGATGTTGCCCTTGTCGTACATCTTATACTTGATGTCGTAGAAGATATTGTCCTTGCGCTCGTTGTTGATCTCAAACAGCGGCTTGACCTCGTCAGAGGAGCCCAGAGAGATCGTCATAAAGTCGTTGTCGTTTTGGGAGCGTGAGAAGATCGACCCGTCGATGGACGCCGTGCGTGCAAACAGAGTGTCCATGCTCGGGTAGACGCTTCGCAGATATTTGATGTCGCTCTTCTGCCATTCCTTGATGGTTCGGATCACGCGGGCAATGTAGTTCTCGTAATTCGTCTTCCACTCCTGGACCTCGGCCTTGTAGTCGCGCTTCTTTTTCAGATAATTATACAGCGTCGTGACGAGAGAAACGATGCCCATACCGGCGGACATCACCAGCATCGTGCTGCCCATGCCGGAGGAACTCGGCATCAGATTCATCATCAGGAAGCGGGCGCCAAGCATACCGCCGGTGGACAGAAGGGTCGGGATCAGCACATCCAGCAGGGAGCTCTTGTCCTTCTGGGGCATTTCTCCCGGCGGGAGAATATCGACGACGGAGGGCTCTATGACGTTGAGGCGGCGGGTGCTGATATTGTATTCCAAGGAGTCCTCGTTTTTCAGAATGTAGCTGTTCTCCGCCCGATTGAACAGCGCCCGCTGATCCACCCGCTTCTCCATCGTGAAGAGCAGGCAGCTGGAGGTGACGAAGCCCAGGCGATCCAGCTGCTCGTCATAGATCGGGCGATCGTCCTTGGTCTTCGAGGTAAAGTCGATGACGTTGAAATCACCCTTGGCATTATAGAGCACCTGGAGCTGGCTGCGGGATTTCAGATACTCTTCCAGCAGTCCAAAGGCCGCCTCACAGGCCTTCTGCTCCGGTCCCGCATTTCCCCGAAGATTGTCCAGGCCGTAATAGATCGCCTCGATCAGCGCCCGGAGACTGATATCCTTGAGTACCAGAAAGGAGAATTCCTCGGAAAGATCGGAACCCACAAATCTGGCAGAGACCATTATCTCGTTATTCTTCATACCGTTTTGTTCTCCTTACCGTCGTCCGGCAGCAGCAGACGTCGTAATTCCTCGGGAAGCTCCACCTTCGGGAGCTCCGGCTGCCTCGGCAGTCTGGCCGTAAAGCGCTCCGGCCCGGTAAAGGCCGCCGTCGGTGCAGCCACGGCGGGCTGCTTCGGAAGCTCTGCCGGGTGCTGATCGAAAGCCGGGACGTTTACCTGCGGCGCAGTCACGGCGTGACCGGCGGATACTGCCGCGGGAGAAAAGCTCGGCGACTTGAACTCCGCCTTGAACACCGAGGCGACGTACTGCTTTGGCAGGGTCACAGCGGCGGGCAGCGGCTGGACGAAGCGCACGTCGGGGCGCTTTGCCGGGGTCCGCCTCGGAAGCGTCACCTGGGTCGCGGGCGCTGAAAACGCCGTTTCAGCCCCTGCCACGGCGGGCATTTTCGGCGCGCTGAGCGTCACGCGCTCCCTGTGCGGCGGGGCGTAGGTCGTCCGCTCCGGCGTCAGGCGCTCCGTTTTCGGAAGGGCGGACAGGGAAACCTCCGGCGCGGTAAAGGCCGCTGCCGTCTGCGGAACACGGACCGTCGGCAGCTCCCGGATCGTCTCTGCGGCATCCAGACGCGCACGGTTCAGCCGCAGCTCCGGCGCGGAGACCTTCGGCATTGCCGAAAGCGGCTCGATCCCGAGCTCCGGCTCGGTGAAGGCCGCACCGGGCACGACTGCCGCGGCCGGCTTCCGCGGAAGCGGCGGCATCTCCAGGGGCGAATTGGAATAATGATATTCAGGAACAGACAGCGGTTTCCGGAGCGGAAGCGCCGTCTGAGTTTTTTCAAATTCAGGTACGTGGGCCTGAGGCGTGCGGATCTCAATTTGGGGAAGCTCCGCGTGTACGGGCTCAGGCTCGGAAACGGATGCGGAAACATCCGGGATCCGAACGGCCTCCGGCTTCGTGACGACGTAGTCCACCGGCGTCAGTCGAATCTCTTCCGGCGCCGCGGCGGTGGGGATGGGCCGCAGCGACGGCTCATAGGGAGGTATTTCCAGATTCTCATATCGTTCCAGCCGTTCTACCAGCTTTACGCGCTCCTCATATAGAAACAGCTCCTCTTCATAGCGCTTCTTCTGCGCATCCGTCAGCTCGGAAAGCTGCTCCTCGTTCAGTCGTTTAAAGGCCATTCTGTTCTGCCTCCCTCTTGATTTCGGATTCACGCGCAGCCCAACACCCGCGGGATGCGGGTGTTGGGCTGCGAAATACGGGATCAGCCGCCGCTGATGCTGCTGGCCAACTGCTGGTCAACCTGCTCGAAGTTGCTACGGTTGCCTTCCAGGAGATCGGACATGCCCTTGACGGCAGTACCGATATCCTCTTCCACAAACTTCTGAACCTTCGTCTGGATGAATTCGCTCAGCGCGTCCTTGGAGGCGCCCTGCATGTCGGCAATCGCCGAATTAAAGGCTTTGATGAACTCGCTGCCGGCGCTGTTCAAATCGCCGGCGATCGAGGCGATCTCTTCGACCGCGGAAACCATCTTTGCGTTTTCAACTCTACATGCTGCCATTGTCGTTTCTCCTTTCTCTTACTGCTGATTGCCAGCGGCGAGCTGCTCGTCCACGCCCTCCGCGTCGGGAAGCGCCTTCAGAATGCCGTCGCAAATCGAGTCGATCGTTTCCAGCAGGGGCAGAATACCGTTCACGAACAGATCGGTGTCGATCTTGTTGGTGTGGAAGGTCTTGAATCCGTTCGCAGCGCTTCCGCTGAAGCCGGAGGGAATCAGCCCGTCCACAACGCCCTGCAGTCTCTGCTGAAGACCGGTCAGAGTTTCGCGGTAGGTGCTTACCGCGGCCTTTGCGTTCGTCATCATCTCCGGGGTGATGTTGACAGTGCCAGTGGAACCCATTGCCATAATGTTTTTCCTCCTAATAAATTATTGTATGCTGTTGTTCAGTTCATCGAACTGCGTGAACACCTTGCCATAATACGTGCCGCCCTTGATCTCATCCAGCGTTGCAGAAACGTGATTGATGACCAGGGCCAGATTGTCGATGGGCTTGAGCAGGACCGAACTGGCGGTGTACTCCACCTGATGCCCGGCGGGCGTATCCAACGCTCCCTGCAAAGCCTTATAAGCTTTTTCCAGGGTCGTGCGCAGGTTTTCCGTGCGCGTCTTCAGGGCCGCCATTTCCTCAGAGGCCCGGGCCAGAGCTTCCTGGTCCAGCCGGATATCTCTTGTCAGAGCGCTCATTCCGCATGCTCCTTTGCCTTCGCCTCAGCGATCTTCTTCTCCAGATTGGCTCTCACCTCCGGGGACAGCAGCCGGGTCATCTGCTCTGCCTCGGCATACTCGCCCAGATCGATGTAGCACTGGATGCGATAGCTCACCGCGGCCAGATCGGTCGGATCCTTGATCATGGCGTTGCGGAAGAAGCGGAGCAGCTCCTGGTACTTCTCCCTGGCGTCCGGGCGCTGGAGCTGGAGCATGGCGTTTGCCTCGGTGTATTTGCCGATGTAGGTCTGCACCACGTTCTCGCTGGCCTGGAGCTTGCGGGAGTAGTCGATCACCTGCTCAAAGTCCTTCTTCAGGGTGTAAGCCCCGACGAAAAGGCGGTTGATCTGATCGACGTTCTCCGGCGTCAGGTGGAATTCCCGCTCCTCCACGGTGGGCTCCGCGGGTTCCTCCAGATCCTCGGGGATCTCGGTGAAGTACTCCCGCGCGCCGTCCTCGTCCGGCTCCACGGTCTCGGCCAGCTCCTCCAGTCCGTAATCACCGTATTCCTCGGCAATCCGCTCCCGGTCCTCGACGATCATGTCTTCCACGTCGTAATCCGTCAGCGTTTCGGTGGGATGCTCCTTCGGGACGATCTCGAAGCCGTTTTCAAAGGACTCGATGGGATTCTGGGCCGCGTTCAGGCAGGCGATGGTGCGATCGGCGTCCTCCAATTGCAGGTTGAGCTCGGCGGCGTTGATGTAGCTGTCGATCAGGTCCGCCGGGGCGGCCTTGACGGTCTTCAGCGCGGTCTCGATCTCGCCCAGCGCCTTGTGGAAGTGGGCCTTGTTCTTGTCCTGGTTGTAGCGCTCCAGCTCCAGCGTGATGCGGTCGAAGCAGAGATTCATGGAGGGCTTCGTGTACTTGGCGGCCATGCGCAGCTCCCGTTCGGCGCTGTCCAGACGCTTCGCCTGCACCAGCAGCTTGAAGGCGACCTGATAGCCGATATACTCCGAGGGAGAGACCAGCTTCATCTGGTTGGCCGTCTCCAGACCGCGGCGGATATCGTTCTTCATACCGTAGATCACGGCCTTGCGCTGCAAAACGTCCAGGTCCACGCCCAGAAGCTGCTCGGCCTTGGAGAGGTTGATCAGCGCGTCGTCATATCTGCCCATATCGAAGCAGATGATGCCGAGGATATGGTAGAGCTGAACCAGATTCTCCGGTGCGCAGCCCAACTCCTCCGCCTTGGAGAAGGCCCGGACGGCGTTGGTCGTCTTGTTGTTGGTCGCATAGGCGAAGCCCAAGTCATAGTACCGGTTGCCGTTGCGCTCGTCGTGCTTGACGGCGTCCCGGTAGCTCTGAATGGCTTCCTCGTAGCGCTCCATGGACATGTACGCATTGGCTGCGCACTTGTAGGCGTCCGCATTCCGCGGCTCCAGCTTGATGGCCTCCTTTGCCAACCGCAGGGCCGTGTCGTTCTGCTGGTTCAGAAACGCCAGCCGGGAATCGGCAAGGAGCTGTTCGACTTTGCTGTTTGCCATGTAATCACCTCTGAACATAATACGAAAAATATATTTATAATAGCGGTTTAAGCAAATCAATAAACTCAGAAAACGAATCAGATACTTTATACACCATCCAATTTGGGAATTCCGTTGTCGTCAAAGATTCGTGATTTGCAAAATAGACACCCTTCCCTAATTCAGATGTTTCAGAGAGAAGTAAAATTTGGTTGCCAAAGGAATCACAAGCTATTGGAATCATTATTGGATAAATTAGTTTTTCATTAGTTAAGTTTTCATAAACTTCCTCCAATTCATTCAAATCATAAAAATAGTGAACGTCACTGCCCTGCAATACCTGCTTCCCATTTTTGTCTCGAAATTGAAAGGTAAACTGCACCAACTCCTGAGGCATTCCTCCATTGTTATTCAGCAAAAAGCGCCGATAGTCTTCTGGGAATACCACGTTGTTTTTTGCTTCAAAGACTTGAATCTGTGATTGATTCAGTTTTTTGCCAACATCTTCTAATATCATACTATCCTCCTAATACACCAGCTCTCAAGCCTGTTCCTCCACCTATATGACTGAATCCGCCAAGGCCAACCGAGTGAATTTTGGAAGGTACCATCAACACACTCTTTCCGTCTTCCAAATGATGCCATGTATAGCCTTTAGGAAGACGTACGCCCGTCTCTTGTCTAATGATTTTAAGATCATCACTGAAAACACCTGTCAGTGGTTTTTTAATCTCGATGGGATTAGGATAATCCGGATGTGCATATTTTTCAAATCTCGGGTACAGATTCCCATCTGCAGCCTTAGTATAGGTTACATCAATGTTCTGCCCATCGATATTCTTTGTAATTGTGACGCTACCATCCTCGTGATCTACCCGCTTAACAAAGTTTTTTGAGTTTTCGGTCGGTAGATTGCACTCATTATGGACTAACACCGGTTGTGTACCAACATAATATGTATGAAAACCCTCAACATCGAAATTATAAACATAAATTGAGTCTTTCAAATTCTCTATGCTAATGCTTTCTACAGAAGCTGTTTCCCCATTTGAGCAGGTCAAGGGAGAACCTACTTTTAAGTCCTCAGCTTTCACAAATCCAATTCCACTCACATAGAAAGGGTGCGTCGCAGTGGAAATAATCTCATTCCCAGAAATAACAAGATGAACTACTTTGTCTGTCTGATGCACAAAGGTCTGCATAACTCTCTTTTCAGCTGTTTCAGATGTATTGGGATCGGTAGCAATCACTTTATCCCCTGCCCGTATGTTTTCGATTGCCACAAATCCGTTTGCTGTCAGAACCAATGTTCCGGCAGCAAAGCAAGTCTGGTTTTGCATGCCCTTTGTAAAACCGCCGGAGAATGCTGCCAGCATGCCTACTCCGAACTGGAAGCCGTTATACAGCTTGCTGGAATGCAGCTGCTGATTCAGCCTTGTGATCGGATTATCGGCGTCAATAAAGGAAAGACCAAATGACAGAAGATCAAAGCCGCCCATGGAAAGGGAAATTGCGGTGGATATCTTGAACACGGTGGGCATCGCCGCATTAAAGATGCGACCAACCGCCGTAGCGGCAAACTTGCAGGAGCTTCCAAGCATTGATCCGGCACCGCCCAGCGCGCCCGTAATGGCGCCGGTGATTGCTCCGCTGAAGGCACCTTCCTCAAAGCCCTCCCAGAAGGAGCCTCCGTTCATTGCGCTGGATAGTCCGCCCATCAGTCCGCCGCTGGCTGCGCCAATCAGCGCGCCCATCGCCGCGGCACTCAGAATGGGGCCGACGCCAGGCACAACCAACAGAACAATGGCGACGGCCACGATCACGATTGTTACGATCAGCTTCCAGTGCTTTTTGCACCAACTCGCAACGGCCTCCAGGCCGTCGCAGAACTTTTCCCAGCCGCTCTTTTCGCAGTCCGGCTTCAGGTAGTCGTACTTGTCGTAGAAGTCGTCCTTGTTCTGGTTGACGGTCTCGGCCGCGTCCTGGTCGGTATCAACCGTCAGCTCGATGAAATCCTCCACCTTTGATCGGAACTGCTCCAGCTTTTCCACGCGGCCTTCCATCAACTCGGTCGCCGCCTTGATCTCTGAGGCCACGTCCTCAAGATCGCAGATGCTCCGATCCACGGCTTTCGTTTTCTGGGAAAGGGAAAACAATTCTGTTTTATAATCGTAAATTACTTTCTTCAGATCTAAAATCAGCCCAGGCATCATATTCAGCTTTCCGGCGGAAAGTGCAATGGTTGCCATCGTTCATTTCTCCTTCATTCTGCATCTGATCTGCCGTGCAGATCCTCAGTTTTTCTTCTTTCTGTAGATTTCCCCGGCCGCATACCTGCTGAGCTCAGACCTGCAGGAGGCCGAAGCAGCAGATCCCGGTATCTCGCCCGCGTTGAGCCGATCCAGCAGATACCTGGCGATTCGTTGAAATCCATCCATGTCGTGACTAAATGTAATGGAGCAGTCACCGCTTATCAAACTAATGTAAAAAGAAGGTCCATTGCGTATGCTACCTCTTTTACTGCAAGTTATCTGTTCGATCTCCCTGCACGGAAAGGCATATTTTTTTCTGCCCATGCTCCGAACGGATAAAAGTGAGTTCTCAACTTTTACGTGAAACAGTACTGAAGTCACAATGGATGCGCCGCCAAAAAGCGCATATGCTAAGCCAAGCACAATCCCAGCCGTGCAATTATGCAGAAAAACCGCCAAGCAAACCGCGATCGCTTCAACTGCTATAAATGTCAGTATCTCAAGCCACAACCCTTTTCGGGAGTATCTGACCACGAACCGATTCTGATAAGCATTTTCGCTCATTACTCGTCTCCCACAAGCATATCTGCTCCACCGCCGACAAGATCATTGAACGGATTGGCGAAGAAATCACCTATGCTGTCTATGATGTCCGCTCCAAAACCTTTCATAAATGTTTTCCAAGACACCCGAGTGTGATGGTTTATCGAGCGAGTCACCTGCGTTTTCCATACATGGCTCCAACTGCCTTGGCCAGTCGTCTTGCCTTTCACAAACGAAGAGAACATATTATTAAACTTATTGCTTAAGCTGTCGCCAATGAGAGAGAAAAGTCCGCCAAACGTAAATGAGATTCCAAAATCAGATACAACCTCCCATGCAGAGATGTCGTCGCCCTTGATAAATGTATCGCCGATGTTGCCAAGCAGCGAAGCCGCTCCATTCGAAATTGCCCCGTTTAAGAAAATCTGCATCCCGCTCATCGCAAGATGTCCACCGGCAGAAAAAGCATGCCCAAGTCCGCCAGAAATAAAGCCCGTGACTGCACCATTGAAGGCTCCGTCCTCTACGCCTTCCCAGAAATTGCCACCAAGAATTGCGTTTGTTACGCCACCGGATAGCGCCCCTATCGCCGTACCAATCAGCGCTCCCTTGGCCATCGCAACGAGGAGGGCCGCTATCGGTCCCAAAGCTGAACCTGCGGTTACAACGATAATCACAATGGAGACGATAACGATAGCAATCGCCGCAATTGCTTTCCAATGTTCCTTACACCAGGAGCCTACGTCTTCCCAGAATACCTCCCAGTCACTCTTTTCGGCATCCGGCTTCAGGTAGTCGTACTCCTCGTAGAAGTCTTCCTTGTTCTGGTTGACGGTATCGGCCACGTCCTGGTCGGTGTCCACGGTGTCCTGGATGAAATCCTCCAGCTTCTCGTGGAATTGATCTAACTTTTCCACCCGGCCTTCCATCAGCTCGGTGGCGGCCTTGATCTCGGAGGTCACGTCCTCGAGATCGCAGATGCTCCGGTCTACGGATTTCGTCTCCATGCCGAGGCCGAGCAGTTCAACCTTGGCAAACAGGACGCTGACCTCGAGTCCGGTGACCAGGTCCGGCATCGCGTTCAGCCTGTTCTTATATAATGCGATCGTTGCCATTGTCTTGCCCCATTCCTCAGGCTAAAGCCCGGATCAGGCTCCTTCCTCTTCCATCTTTCTATGGTAGAACTCCATATCCATCGCCGCGTTTCGCTTAATGCGCTTCCACTCTCCCAGGTCGTTTTTGGCCGTGGAGATCTTCTGCTTCAGTTCCTGCAGCGTATCCTGTGCCTGCTGGAGCTGTCTGCGGAGGTCTTCGAGCTCGGCGTCCATCGCCTGCCGCTTCGTGCGAACGGTCTGCATTGCCTCGGTGAGACGCTTCTTGATGCGGTTGGTTTCCTCGCCGTAAATCTCGGAGAGGTTTTTCCGGGCAGAAGAGGTGTCCGCCGTCACCATCGACATATAGTTCGCCGAGGCGTCGGCCGTCTTGTTCGTGATATCGAGGATCTTGCCGCTCAGACTTTCTTCCTTCTGCGTGATCTTCTGAAGCTGATCCAGCGCATTTTCCCGCTTTTTAATCCGCGCTTTCAGATCGTTGATTGTTCGGATCGTCTGCTGTTTTTCCTGTTCATATCTGGCGATCCGGTTGTTGCAGTCGTTGATCTCCGAGCAGGCGTTATAGTATCTTCTCTTTGCGCTGTCGTAGAGCTCCTCGTAATCCTGCATAAAACTCGTCTCCTTCTTTGATTGGCGGTTTCATTCAACATATTCCATAATATACCAATTCACCGATATTATAATAACATATAGGTTTACACTTTTCAACATCTTTTTGTTATTTTCGACCGGTTCAAACGAACATTTTCATATACGGCGGTCATAGAACGAATACAGGTATCGGTCCGGAGAGGCAAAAAGCAGCCAATAGCACGACACAATGAGCGATGACATCGCCGTACTCAGGTTATACAATCGTGTCATAAAGCAACAACAGAATAATACATTTACAGCAACTGCCGAGCGATCGGATCCGCTCAAGCGATCGAGATATGAAATACAAAATGCAGCTGAAGCACTGGGTTAAGTAATCGCAAGCCATATTCACAGAGCAGCGGACTTCCGCTGCTCTGCTATATCGCTGCAGCGATACAGCATCAGACGGGTTCCGATACAACCGCGACCTGCTTCCCAGCAAAGGCGACGCCGAGCTTGATGATCTTCGCTACGCCGCGGGAGCGCATCTCTGCGTCGTACTGCTTTTTGTCGATCTGGCACAGAGCCTTACCGGCCAGGGCGTCCAGCTCGCTTGCGTCCTTCTCTGCCTTCAGCTCGAAGATGAAGCCCGGAAGATCCTTTGTGCGGGGCTCAAGCTGGATGTCAAACCTGCCGAGACCGGACTCCCGATTGGAGCGGACGAAATACCTGTTGTTCACGACAGCGCAGAGATCAACCATCAGGCCGTGATAAAATGCCTCGCTCCCCGTGTCAAAGGAACTGATGGATTCCACCAGGAAGCGCTCCAGCAGCTTCTGCAGGCGGACTGCATCCTTCCGGTAGATTGCCTCCTGGATCTCGATGGCGGCGGACTCGGGGAAGCCGGTCGGGTTCCGGGCAATGATCTCCTTCTCGTAGACGAAAAAGATCTCCTTGTTGGGGATCGCCACATCACACATATAGTTGCCGTCGTCCTGCGGGTGGAGACCCGCAATCTTCAAATACCCGGTCGTCAGGAGGAAGCTGTAAACGCTGGAGGGCTTGCTGCGAACCTCCGGATAGATCACGCTGGTATCCACATAGGTCGTGATGGCCTGGCCCTGCAGCAGCTTGGTCAGGTTCTCCATGATTTCGGGAGTTGCAGCGGCAATGATTTCTCCGATGATGTCATTGCTGCCCGTGGACTGCCAAAATGCCTTGGCACGGCAGCCGTCGTCAATGTAGTTGACGACAGACCAGGGATTGTAGATGTCCTTCGATCCGAAGCGGTATCCGTCGTACCAGGCACGCAGCTCCTCGAACTTCTCCGGGAAGCCGTAATAGGACAGGATCTGCCGGACCTCGCCCTCGGTGAAGCCGAAATACTCGCTGTAGAGCTCGTCGGTGATGCTGTAGACCTTCAGATTGTTCATGCCGCTGAAGATGCTCTCCTTCACCACCCGGAGGATGCCGGTCAGAAAGCCAAAGGACAGATTGGCATTGTCCTTGAAGGCTCCGGAGAAGAGATTGCGGATACAAAAGTGTTGATATCAAAAGAATGGCATGAAAGCCAGCGCAAGTACTTCATCCAGTGGTATGCGACTTTATAATTTGCACACGATTAACAGGGCTTGTAAATTTTGCGAATATCATCCGAGAAAAGAAGCAGCAGCGCCGCCCGAAATGGACGGCGCTGTAGATTACTATGAAATGGCTGCTTTTTGCCTTCACTCCGTCAGATAGCTCTGATAATCTATGCGGATCAATTTCTCTTTCCCAATGGCTTTGGCCCCGCTCCCCCATGCGATGCGGCCATTGGCTCCGACGTAGTTGATAGTTCCGTCATGGTTGACAGCCATGAGCTCTGACCAGTGCCGCTGCGTGGGCTTGACGCCGTCCGGAAAGGTGAAACCCTCCTGCTCAGTCTGCTCCAGAAACCGCGTCCCGGTTTCCTCGTCTGCAAGGTACACGTAGACCCTGCCGTTCATCTCTGCCAGTTCTCGAATCGTTTTGGACATAAGAAAATGCCTCCCATGAAATGATAATTCCACAAAGAGGCACGAAAAAAGCTCCATCGTCCGATGGAGCGCAGTTTGCCTGTCCTCCATCGTTCAGCCTTTGGCACCTTACCTTTCGGCAGGTTGTCGTGCGGTCCTCGGGGCTGTCCCTCGCGCACTCTTTATGGTGATGATATTATACCGCGGCGGCTTGCGAAATGCAATAGCTTTGCCAAAAAAACGACTACATAAAAAATTTTAGTGAATTCCCAAAGTAAATTCCACAGTGGAACTTGAAATGGAATTTTTGTCTGCATCAGTAAATCAACAATCGGTTCGGCGTATGAATCCTGGCGCTTTCTAGTCATCTTAATAGTCATTATAGTCATTCCAGTCATTCTTGTCAAAACAACTTCTGATGATTAGAAAAATCAGTTTTTCTAAACCGAAGAAAAACGAAAAAACATTATCGTCTTTGCAGGAAGATTTCAAAGAAACCTCGGTTTCGTTGACAGAGGTTTTCAAAGGGGACGGCGTCCTCTTTGGCAGAGAAAAAGCGGAATGAGCATCACGGTTTTCATTCTTTTTTTCTCTGAGGGGAAGCATCCAATGAAACCGGGCGGTTTCGTGGCGGGGGTATCCAAAGGGGGCAGGGCCTCCCTTGGCACACGATCTTGCTTGCAAGGTCTAGTGTGTTACACCTTGGACGGTGGGCGGGGGCGAAAGGGGCTTGTGGAATGGCAGAACAAGACGCTTTCGCTCACGCAGGACAGGCGGGTTTTGCGGTTGGGAGAACCGGAAAAGACGAGGCTTATGGAACGCAAAAGCCGCCTGTCCGACAAAGGATGTGCGGGCTTGGATGGAGCGGAGCGACAGGAAAGCACGTGCAGCCGCGCCGTCCGAGGTGTATAAAAGCTCTCGTCCCCCGTCCTTCGTTGCTATCGTTTTTCGTTTTTAACATCGCACCGAAAACCGGTTTTGCATTTTGCAGAGATTCTCTGCAGCTCGTTTTCATAATTCCATCCGCCGGGAAAAACAAAAAACGCGCTATTTCTCAAACGCCACCGTAGCCGTTTTCGGCAAATTGGGATTCTCCGGATCGCGCAAAAAGCGGATTGCGCGAGTTGCAAAACGGTGCGTTTTCGTCGTGTCCCATTCCGCAAGACTGAGGATTTCCGCCTCGCCGGTTTCACAATTGAAGAAAAACTCGCCCCATTCGCCGTCGCAGTCTGCCTGGTATTGGTAGATTGCGGCGGCGTATTTTTGTTTGTCCGGGAGCTTTTCGCCGCTGCAAGTTCTCGCATCTGCATCGCTGCGCTTTTTCGGTTTTGCCTTTCTTGGCGTTTTGGATTTCATGCGCAGACGTACCGCGTGCAGCGCGCCGTCTTTCACCAAAACCTCTGTCAGATGATCCACCGCTTTTTGAAAGGCTCGCTCCGCGCCGCTGGTGGAACTGTATTCAAACATCTCCGCCAGACGGTCAAAGCCGGGCTGTGTCTTCATCGGCGCGACGTAGCCGCAGTCCATACAGATACATTGCCGTTTTTCCAAAAGCTGCTGCTCCCGGTAGTTCAGCTTTTCAAACGCCGCACGCACAAGCTGATAGAGGAAATCGGCGGAAAGGATCTCCGGGTAATCCCAGGAATCGTCCCGCGTCACGTCCTCGCCGGTGCCTTCCTCATCATCCGGCGCGGTCAACTCCAGAGTCGTCCGGTTTCGGATGCCCCGAGCCAGATTCAAAAACGCTTTTGCAGTCTCAGGCTTGCAGCGAAACTGTTTGCAAAAGGCAGAAATCGGATTGGGAGAATTGTAATACAGCTGCGCCATCCGACGCACCAATTTGTAAACTGTCAGCGAGGACAGCGACCAGGCCTCCTCGCCCTTGCGGAATTCCAGCAGCGCGTCCGAGATGTGGGGATAAAGGAAGGTCGTGAAGCTGGTCCCTGCGTCCGGATCATAGTCCGCCAGCTTTTCCAGGATCTTCATTCTGCAGGCCAGCTTGATGTCCAGAAACCGCTCGGGATCGTATTGGTCCGATCCGTCCCGGATCAAAAAGGAGCGGATGCGCCTGTTCAAGATCCTCTCATAGCGATGGAGGAAGAACGACAGATAATCCAGATTCTTCTCCCGCAGGGCTGTGAGAATGTAATCGTTCAGATTATCCACAGCCGGCGGTTCCGGCTCCAGGCAGAAGATACGCTCCACGTCCTTTTGCCCAAACGCCTCCGCAGGCAGCGGATACTTTTGTACATACCCGGTGAGCCCCCAGGAATAACCCTCCAACACGGTGCGCACCTCCCTTCTGCGTTACATTTTGCGTTTATGTCATTGCGAGCGCGAAGCACGTGGCAATCCGTTCTCCTTCTGTCTTGCCTCATCCATCAGTGCTTCCTGTTCCATCTCGGCGGCATAGCTGGTCCTGGCATACTCCGGGTTGGACACGGCCTTATACATGCGATCCTTTGCGATCCGCTTCATCATCTCTGCAACTTCCGCGTCCAGGCTGCCCCGGCGGACTGCCTGGCGGATGGAATTCATCCGGCGCTCGTAGATCTGTTTCAGCGGGTGATCCGCCGCCAGCTCCCGGCTTTCTCTGCCCTTGAGATTGCCAATCTGCCGACAGGTGCGGCCGCGCTTGTCTCCGGGCGCAAGGCCGCCGCAGTATTTGGTGTGCCGGGCGTTGACGGTCAGAAACCATTTGCCGCAGATCCGGCAGTGCTTCGGCGCGTGGCCGACACAGAGTCCCTCAAACAGATCGGAGCGCAGCAGCCCCACAAAGGAGACGTAGTGCATCCGCTTCACCAGCAGCGGGGTGGGATTGTCATCTCGCTGCACGGAAACGTACTGCACCGTGGTGTTCATCATGGACATCCAGTACGTGCCGACAAAACTCACTTCCGGGGGAAAGGCCTTCCCGAACAATTCCGCCAAGCCGTCCGGGCTGCGATCCGCGTCGTCCGCATCCACCAGCCGGGCAAACTCCGCCATCGATTCCTTGTAGGCCTGCAGGGAATCCGCCAGCTGCGCCAGCACCGGCGTCAGCCTGCCCAGCAGAATCCCGTGCCGGTATTCCTCCCTCGCGTTTTCATCCAGGGTTCCCATCAAGAGGCCCATGGTGTAGGCCTGAAAGCTCTGCACACCCTCCTCAGAAAACGCTGTCGGAAGATTGTCCAGGTAAAAGCCCAGGTCGATCCCGGAAAAGGGCTCGCAGGAATGCAATGACTGCATAGCTTGCTCCGCGGCTTCCTTCGCAGCCGGAAGCATGGTCACGTCCGGCATTCCCATGTTCAGCCCAGCCATGAATTCCTTGAGCCGGGCGCAGGGCCCGGCCAGCTTCTGTATCGTTTTGTCGGAGAGATTCAGTGCCGCACAGCCCAGGGTGCCCGTCGGCACGGTTTTGCCCTCATAGCAAACCGTATCCCGCCAAAAATCCAGGGTCAGCAAATTGTGTTCCATCCTTTGCGCCTCCTGTCCCGTTTTTTCATTTTGACCACCCCTGCGCCAATGGTCGGGGCGATCCATCCTCATTGTCTCACAAGATATGTCCCATAAACGGGACATATTAAACATCCACCGGCCAAGCCGGTGGATTTTCATATGCGGGCGAAGCCCTCTGTTCTTCGCGGACACGTAAAACGTGTAATACGATCTGCCAGCTGCGTGGAGACTGTTACTTGCTGCCCGTAAACGGGCCAATGGAGGGTA
>ODAJ012191366.1_pt1 | contig 34908 bp, 19 predicted proteins | sample 1539241 | NCBI WGS metagenome assembly ODAJ01 (sample SAMN02144231, study PRJEB22623) | gut metagenome | biome: sheep rumen | host: Ovis aries | place: New Zealand
GTGGATTTCACTATTTCCATTCGCTTTCGATTAAATTGACAAAATGTTAACTAGTGTGCTCACCAGAACCGTCACCGTGATTCTGTGTCATAATCCCAATAATCCATGAAGAAAATTATTTTTTCTATATTATTCATCGCATATAGTTTAGGATTGATTTTAGCTTCCTATATTCTCTTCGGTAAAGATGGTATGTCTTCTATTGTCATTCCCTATGAATACATCGGTGAAGATAGTATAAATGAAGTTTTTGACCCTATAAGATTCATCTATGAAAGAGATGAAGATCCTTATGGCGTATATAATAAGCCTAATGGGGTAATTCCTACCCCCGAAGTGGCTGCTCATGTTGCAGAAAAGATATTAATTCCAATTTATGACTCTGTTAACATTGTTTCTCAAAGACCTTATCAAATAAGATTATTAAATCATCATATTTGGTCTGTTCAAGGACAAAAGACCTCAGAGTGTGAAGGTGGTGTTTTTTCAATTCTAATAAACAAAGAAGACGGAAAAGTTGTTATGATCAGTCACGGGAAATAAATTTGGGAAAATCGGTGATAATCGGGGGTTCTTTGTATGTCACTCACCTGAAATGAACCAGGGGACTCTGGTTTAGAATTATTTAAGACAGAAGATGATGTTATATTCTGTGCTCGCTGTCCCGGTTCTGGTGAGCACTTTTTCAAATTAAAACATAAAGAGAAATTTATATGTATTTACAACGACGGCGAAGTAGATGCTTCCTCGTTGTTGTGATTACTTATTCCGAGCCGTAGTGAGGTGGGGTGCTTGGTTACTTAGTGCCGTACTAACTGGTACTTTCTGCCGTAGAAACTGCCACTTTGGGTTATGGAAACCTATGGTTTAGTTTACTTAAAATGGTCAATTAGTTGTCATCAATGCTCAGGTGCCACTTCACCGAGGTTCAGATGCCACTTGAAGCACCTTTAGGTGGCACCTTAGTATCAGAAGGAAGAGATAAGATGCAAAAAAAGGTTATAAGCAAGAATATGTGAGAAAAAAGTTGTAACTTTGCAAAAGAAAACAAAAAGTTATGCTTTTACGTAGGACATTGAGCAGCGTGCTGCTGCTGTTTTTCATGTTGACGGCATCGGCACAGGATATGACGGTACGTACGGGATGTCGCAGGGGGACACCTCGGTCTCTTTCTGCACTGACTCGTGCGCAGCAGGCGTCTCGGACACCAGGTGGTGACTTTTATCATGATGAGCGCCACCAGTTGGTGGTTCTCGTGTCATTCAGTGACCAGCAGTTTCAGGCCGGTGAGGAAGAGACACTGGAGACGTGGAATAGAATATTTAATGAGAAGAACTATTCGGAATTTCCATACGTGGGTTCGGTGCATGACTATTTCTACGACCAGAGCTATAAGACGTTCAATCTGATATTTGACTTGTTCTATGTCCCATTGAATGAGAGTCGTGTCAAGTATCGCAGTACTGACTTGGATGACGAGAACTCCCAGTACTTGGTGCAGGACATCATGAAAGAGCTCAAAATGCGTGACATCGAATGGAGTCGGTATGACTGGAATGGTGATGGCTATGTTAACCAGTTGCTCATAGTCTATGCAGGAAAGGGCATGAACGATGGTGGTGATGGTAATACCATCTGGCCACACCAGTGGTGGATGAGTGAGCACCAGCACGAAGGCGCCTATTGCAAACCCATTGAGGTGAGCTACGATGACAAGGACTATCTGGTTGACTGTTACTGCACTGTCCAGGAAGAGGGTGTCACTTCCGCTTCCTTCGGTACCATCTGTCATGAGTACAGCCATTGTTTCGGATTCCCCGACTTCTATAATCGTTCTACAAAATATGTCGGGTCTTGGGATTTGATGGATTATGGTAACTATAATGGAGATGGCTATTGTCCTGCGGGCTATTCTGCCCATGAGCGATGGATTATGGGATGGTTGACACTCACGGAACTGACCACGGAGACCACTTTGTCCAATATTCCTGCGCTTAGCGATGAGGGGCAGGCATACCTTGTTCGTAATGACGGCTACGCCAATGAGTACTACATCGTAGAGAACCGTCAGCAGCAGGGATGGGATGAGGAAATGCCGGGCCGTGGCATTCTTATTTTCCATATTGACTACGACCCGTATATATGGGCGAGTCCCTCCGGGACACCAAACAGTACCTATCATCAGAGTTATACGATAATGCCTGCCAACAATAAGAAGAGCACGTATCAAGCTGCAGGCTGGACCTATCCATACGGGGATAATGACCAGCTGACCAATACATCAAGTCCTGCGGCCACGCTGATACATGAGAATACCGATGGTACGAAACTGATGAACAAGCCATTGACACAATTGGCTGTTACGGGTGGCCTGGCATCGTTTGAGTTTACGAATAACGTGACGGGGCTCAGCCTCACCCCCAGTCCCGGCCTAAAGGGTGAGGAGAGATACTATACGCTTGACGGTCGTATAATTCCTAATCATACCACGTTGTCGCGAGGAACCTATATTGTAAGGTATGCAAATGGCGAAATAAAGAAAGTGGTGAAGCAGTAACGCTCCACCACTTTCTCTAACCTCTAACCTTTAACCTCTAACCTTTATCATTAGTTTCTGAACACCAGTCCGTCGCCGAACTCGTCGATGATGATGGGCTTATCGCGGTTCACCTCGTCGGCCAGAATCTTGCGCGAGAGGTCGTTGAGCACCAGGTTCTGAATGGCACGCTTGACGGGACGTGCTCCGAAGTCGGGGTCGTAGCCTTCCTGTGCCAAGTACTGTATGGCGGCATCGGTAGTCTCCAGACGGATGCCCTGTGGCTCCAGCATGTCGGTGACGCGCTTCATCTGCAGGCGTACCACGTCGGCAATCTGCTCCTTCGTCAGTTGCTTGAAGGTGATAATCTCATCAATACGGTTCAGGAACTCCGGCCGCATCGTCATGCGCAGCTGATCGCGGGTGGCGTTCGAGGTCATGATGATGATGGTGTTCTTGAAGTTGGCCGTACGTCCCTTGTTGTCGGTCAGTCGTCCGTCGTCCAATACCTGCAGCAGGATGTTGAACACGTCGGGGTGCGCCTTCTCTATCTCGTCGAACAGCAGTACGGAGTAGGGCTTACGGCGCACGGCCTCCGTCAGTTGACCGCCCTCATCGTAGCCGATGTAGCCCGGAGGAGCACCAATCAGACGGCTGACGGTATGCTTCTCCTGATACTCCGACATGTCAATACGCGTCATCATCGTCTCGTCGTTGAACAGGTATTCAGCCAGCGCCTTGGCCAGTTCGGTCTTACCGACACCCGTAGTGCCGAGGAAGATGAACGAGGCAATGGGTCGCTTCGGGTCCTGCAGGCCGGCACGACTGCGGCGCACGGCATCGCTGACGGCGGTGATGGCCTCGTCCTGACCAATCACCCGCTTGTGCAGCTCATCCTCCAGGTGGAGCAACTTCTCCCGTTCGCTCTGTAGCATACGGGTAACGGGAATGCCCGTCCAGCGGCTCACCACCTCGGCAATGTCGTCGGCGGTGACAGCCCCCTCCAGTCCTCCCCGAGGGGAGGCTTTCAGCTGTGCCTGTAAGGTGTTCAGCTCGTCTTCTTTCTGCTTCAGCAGACTATAGCGTATCTCTGCCACGCGGCCGTAGTTGCCCTCGCGCTCAGCCCTTTCAGCTTCGAAGTTCAGCTGTTCGATACTCTCCTTTACCTGCTGGAACTTATCTGACAGTCCTTTCTCGCTTTCCCACTGTGCACGCATCTGCGTCTCCTGTTCACGCAGCTCGGCAATCTGCTTGTCCAGTTGCTGGAGTTTTGACGAGTGGGCATTTGTGTCCCCCTCGGGGGATGACAGGGGGGCTTCCCGCTTGATGCTCTCGCGCTCAATCTCCAACTGGGCCCGTTTACGCGTAATCTCATCTAACTCTTCCGGCACCGAGTCGCGTTCCATACGCAGCTTGGCGGCTGCTTCGTCCATCAGGTCGATGGCCTTGTCAGGCAGGAAGCGTTCGCTGATGTATCGCTCCGACAGTTGGACGGCGGCAATACAGGCATCATCCTGAATGCGCACCTTGTGGTGGTTCTCGTAGCGTTCCTTCAGACCACGCAGAATCGAGATGGCCGACAGCTCGTCAGGCTCATCGACCATGACGGTCTGGAACCGGCGTTCCAGGGCTTTATCCTTCTCAAAGTATTTCTGGTACTCGTTCAGCGTCGTGGCACCAATGGCCCTCAGCTCACCGCGTGCCAGTGCAGGCTTCAGGATGTTGGCGGCATCCATGGCCCCCTCGCCGCCACCAGCTCCTACGAGCGTGTGAATCTCGTCGATGAAAAGGATGATGCGTCCTTCGGCCTTCGTCACCTCGTTGATGACACTCTTCAGGCGTTCCTCAAACTCTCCCTTGTACTTGGCACCAGCTACCAGGGCACCCATGTCGAGCGAGTAGAGCTGTTTGTCCTTCAGGTTCTCCGGCACGTCGCCACGCACGATACGTCCGGCCAGTCCCTCCACGATGGCGGTCTTACCCGTACCCGGCTCACCTATCAGAATAGGGTTGTTCTTGGTACGGCGACTCAGAATCTGCAGCACACGGCGTATCTCGTCGTCACGGCCGATGACAGGGTCGAGCTTGCCCTGACGGGCCAGATCCACGAGGTTCTTGGCGTACTTCTCGAGTGCCTGATAGTTCTCGTCGCCACTCTGGCTCTGTACCTTCTGGCCCTGTCGCAGTGCCTGGATGGCAGCCTGCATGTCTTTCTCCGTGCAGCCCGCATCCTTCATGATGCGGCTGGCGGTGGAGTTGACGGCGAGCAGTGCCCACAGCAGGGGCTCACACGATACGAACTCGTCGCCCAGCTTCTTGGCCAGGTCCTCGGCTTTCAGCAGCACGCTGTTGGTCTCGCTGCTCAGGTACGGTTGTCCACCCTGCACGCGGGGCAGGTGCTGCAGCTCCTGATCCACGAGCATGCTGATTTGTTGTGCGTTGACGCCCAACTTCTGGAAGATGAAGTTCGTCACGTCCTTGCCTTTTTCCATGATGCCCTTCAGCAGGTGCACCGGTTCAATGGTCTGCTGCTGGGCACGTTGTGCGGTGTTGACGGCTTCCTGTACCGCCTCCTGCGCCTTGATGGTGAGTTTGTCTAATGTCATTGTTTTACTCCTTTCTTGTTTTTAATGTTTTTTTTGTTCTACCCAACGACGTTCAAACTCCGTGCCCGAACCTGAAAGACCGACATTTCGTCAGCCTTTTCTGCCGAAATGGCGCAGGCAAATATAGTAAGGGGCCGGTACTCTCACAGCAACGACCCCCTCCATGCAAACGTCAACAGCCAAAGCTCCACGTTATCGGATGAACAGCAATTCCCGATACTTAGGCAATGGCCATAGCGAATCATCTACGATGAGCTCCAGCTTGTCTATTTGGTAGCGTATCTCGTCAAACTTAGGTTCAACGGTATCGTGGTATGCAATGGCTTTTTCGTGCTCATCGCTGATTTTGTTGGCAAGTTTGCGAGCATTGACCAGTTCTTCAACCAGACATTCAATGGCACTTGTACGCTCGGCAATTTCCTCAATAAGTTTCAGGTTGCGTGCTGAAAGTTTATCTGCCTTATCGGCACTGAATACCTTCGACAGGCGCTCAACGTTCTTCAGCAGTTCGCTTTGGTAGCGTGTGGCTACGGGGATGATGTGGTTCATCGACAGGTCGCCCAAGACGCGGGCCTCAATCTGAATTTTCTTCGTGTAGGTTTCCCACTTCACTTCGTTGCGGGCCTCCAGCTCCTTGCGCGTCATGACGCCTAAGCTCTCAAACATCTTGATGCTGCTCTCGTCAAGATAGCGCTCAAAAATCTTCGGACACGACTTCTCCACGTCCAGACCGCGCTTCTGGGCCTCAAGCACCCACTCGTCAGAGTAGCCGTTACCGTCGAAACGAATGGGTTTACAGGTCTTGATGTCTTGGCGAAGTACGTCGATGATAGCTTGTGTTAATGAAGAATGAAGAGTGAAGAATGAAGAATTTGCTTCCGCGCCAGTTTTTACGCTACCTTGTGCGGTAGCCGATTCTTCATTCTTCATTCTTAATTCTTCATTTCTTTTGTCCACGCGCTGCTTAAACGAAACCAGGGCTTCGGCCACTGCACTGTTCAGAGCTATCATGGCCGAGGCACAGTTAGCTTCAGAACCCACGGCACGGAACTCGAAGCGGTTGCCCGTGAAGGCAAAGGGGCTGGTGCGGTTGCGGTCGGTATTGTCAATGAAGAGTTCTGGAATCTCCGGAATGTCCACCTTTTTAAGTGAGGAATTAGAAATGAGTAATGAGGAATCTCCTTTCTCATTTCTCATTTCTTCTATATGGTCAAGCAATTCACTGACCTGCTTGCCCAAGAAACTGGAGATGATAGCGGGAGGGGCTTCGTTGGCTCCTAACCGATGGGCATTGGTTGCCGACATGATGGAGGCCTTTAGCAGTCCGTTGTGACGCCAGACTCCCATGAGCGTTTCAACGATGAAGGTAGCAAAGCGCAGGTTCTGCTCTACCGTCTTGCCGGGAGCGTGGAGCAGCACGCCGTTGTCGGTTGAAAGACTCCAGTTGTTGTGCTTGCCGCTTCCGTTGATGCCGGCAAATGGCTTTTCGTGCAGCAGTACGCGGAAACCATGTTTGCGGGCTATGCGCTTCATGACCGACATCAAGAGCATGTTATGATCTACGGCTAAGTTGGTGTCTTCGAAGACAGGAGCCAGCTCAAACTGGTTAGGTGCTACCTCGTTGTGGCGTGTCTTGCAGGGAATGCCCAGTTCAAGTGCAACAATCTCCAACTCGCGCATGAAGGCGGCTACACGTTCTGGTATTGAACCGAAGTAGTGGTCGTCCATCTGCTGGTTCTTGGCCGAGTCGTGACCCATCAGTGTGCGACCCGTCAGCAGCAGGTCGGGACGGGCAGAGTAGAGACCCTCATCGACGAGGAAGTACTCCTGTTCCCAACCGAGGTTCGACGTGACTTTCTTTACTGTCGGGTCGAAGTAGTGGCACACGTCGGTAGCTGCTACGTTGACGGCATGAAGAGCCCGTAGCAGCGGAGCCTTATAGTCGAGGGCTTCGCCGGTATAGGAAATGAAGATGGTGGGAATACAGAGCGTGTCGTCAATGATGAAGACCGGGCTGGTGGGGTCCCAGGCAGAGTAACCGCGGGCCTCAAAGGTGCTGCGTATGCCGCCGCTGGGGAAACTGGATGCGTCGGGCTCTTGCTGGACTAACAGCTTGCCGGAGAATTCCTCGACCATGCCGCCCTTTCCGTCGTGCTCTATGAACGAGTCGTGCTTCTCTGCTGTACCTTCAGTCAGGGGTTGAAACCAGTGGGTATAGTGGGTTACACCGTTCTCTGTGGCCCACTGCTTCATGCCCGCAGCTACAGCGTCGGCCACTTCCCGGTCCAGGCGTGCTCCGCTGTCCATGACATCAATCATCTTCTCATACACATTTTTGGGAAGGTACTTGTACATTTTCTCACGGTTGAAGACCTTGCTGCCAAAATACTTTGCGGGTCTTTCCTCGGGTGCTTTTACGTCAAGCGGCTTCTTCTTGAAAGCATCGCCGACAACTTGAAATCTTAATTTTTCCATCTTAATCAGTTTTTTTGATTCTTTATTTATTAATCCATTCTGTAATCCGATTGAGAGCTTCTTCAGTCTTTTCGTGGCTACCAAAGGCTGTGAAACGTACGTAGCCCTCGCCTGAGGGACCGAAACCGACGCCTGGGGTGCATACCACGTTGGCCCCATAAAGCAGCTGCTCGAAAAACTGCCAACTGCCAGTGCCGTCGGGCGTGCGCATCCAGATGTAGGGCGCGTTCTCGCCTCCGTAGCACTCGAAGCCTAAAGTTCGGAGCATGCTGAGCATGCGAGCTGCATTCTGCATGTAGTAATCAATGGTTTGCTGCACCTGCTTTTTACCCTCTGGCGTATAGATAGCTTCGGCAGCCCGTTGTGAAATGTAGCTGGCACCATTGAACTTGGTGCTTTGTCGGCGCAGCCACAGTTGGTGCAGCGGTATGCGGTTGCCCTCGAAGTCGGCTACGCTGACCTCTTTGGGTACGACGGTATAGCCACAGCGCACCCCAGTGAACCCAGCTGTCTTTGAGTAAGAGCGGAACTCGACGGCACACTTGCGCGCTCCGCGTACTTCGTAGATAGAGTGCGGAATGTCCGCATCCTGAATATAGGCTTGGTATGCCGCATCGTAGAAAATGAGCGAATCGTTCTTCAGGGCAAAGTTGACCCACTTTCGAAGCTCCTTCTTCGTGATGACGGTACCTGTGGGGTTGTTGGGGTAGCAGAGGTAGATGACGTCCATGTGGCAGTCTTTGGGTATCGCTGGTATAAAGCCGTTCTCCGCCGTGCAGGGCATGTAGCGCACGTTAGTCCATCGGCCGTCCTGAAAAGTGCCGCAGCGTCCAATCATCACGTTCGAGTCAATATATACAGGATAGATGGGGTCGGTGACGCCTATGAAGTTGTCCCAGTGTAGTACCTCCTGTATATTACCAGTGTCCGATTTTGCACCGTCATTAATGAAGATTTCGTCCGCGTCCAGATGAATGCCACGAGTCAGAAAGTCGTTCTTGACGATGGCCTCACGCAAGAAATCGTAGCCTTGCTCAGGACCGTAACCGTGGAATCCTTCAGCCGTCGCCAGCTCATCTGTGGCTCGGTGCATGGCCTCGATGACGGCAGGACAAAGAGGTTGTGTAACGTCGCCAATTCCGAGTGAGATGACGTCCGCCTTGGGGTGCATGACCTTAAAGGCATTTACCTTCTTTGCAATGTCAGCAAACAGGTAGTTTGCCTGTAGGTTTAGAAAATGTACGTTTACTAAGGCCATATTTATTTACGATTTAACGATTTTCTATTTACGATTTATTTGACGATTGTGCTATTGGGCATTTCTGCTTCGCCGTCGAAGACAAACTCGGCAGGGCCGGTCATATAGACATGCTTGTCCTCCTCACGCCACTCAATGTCAAGCGAGCCGCCGTCCATGACGATAGTGCTCCGGCGACCGGCACGCCCTGTAGCAAAAGCCGCCACAGCCGTGGCGCAGGCACCCGTTCCGCAGGCTTGGGTAACGCCGCTGCCTCGTTCCCAGACGCGGGCGCGGAAAGTCGCCTCCTTCTCCTTGTGGGCAAATTCGATGTTGCACCGCTGTGGAAAAGCGGGATGATGTTCGAGCGCAGGGCCTTTCTCCGTGACTTGGTCAACATAGTCGGTGAAGATGACGTAGTGAGGATTACCCATAGAGACGAAAAAACCTGCTCCTCCAGCCAGACGGGGAATGAAGAGGCTGTCGTCCCTGAAGACGGGTTCTCCCATATCTACCGTGACTCTCTCTACCTTATTATCAGTAATGTGTAGATGGAGTGTTTTAATACCTGAGAGGGTCCAAAGCCGTATCTGGCTCGCCTGGTATTTCTTTCTTTCATACACATACCTCCCGATGCACCTTGCGGCATTGCCGCACATCATGGCTTCGGAGCCGTCGGCGTTAAAAATGCGCATGGAGAAGTCGGCCGTAGGAACGGGTGAGCGGTCTATCAGTACCAGCCCGTCGGAGCCGATGCCTTTATGTCGGTTGCTATACCTGACGGCGAAAGCTGCAGGGTCAGGTATGGGGTACTGCGTTGCATCGACATAGATGTAATCGTTGCCGCAGCCGTGCATCTTTGTAAATTTTATTTTTCTTGTCATAGGGCTAAACATTGGTGAACACGATGCGCCGTCTCTATGCCGCTGGCCATGGCACGAACCACGAGTGAGGCTCCATTCAGTGCGTCACCGCAGACAAAGACGTTTTCTGCATACTCGGGGTGTTGAGGCTTCAAGAAGCCCATGGCCAGCAGTACCAGTTCGGCTTTGATGACTTCTGGCTTGCCTTTTTCCACCATGACGGGACGGCCTCCTTCGGGGGACGGTAGCCAGTCTATCTCCTGAACGCGGACTCCCGTCAGTCGCCCGTCTTTTCCTAAAAACTCCAAGGTGTTGATGTTCCAACGGCGGGTGCAACCCTCTTCGTGGCTGGAGGTGGTCTTCAGCGTACGTGGGTAGTTCGGCCAGGGGTTCTGCGGGTCAACATCTCCCTCAACAGGACGCGGCATGATTTCAATTTGCGTGACGCTTCTACAGCCCTGGCGGTGTGCAGTGCCTATGCAGTCGCTGCCTGTGTCGCCGCCGCCAATGACCAGCACGTCTTTCCCTTTGGCGGTGATGCGCTCCTCTTTCGGGAACTCCATGCCTGCCAGCACGCGGTTTTGTTGTGCAAGCAGCTCGAGGGCGAAGTGAACACCCTTCAGCTTGCGTCCGGCGATGTTCAAGTCGCGGGCTTGTGGCGTGCCGGTAGCTATGATGATGGCTTCTGACTGTTTTGTCAGTTGCGACTCAGCAGCAATATACTCAACGCCATACTTAAATTCAATTCCTTCCTGCTCCATAAGACGGATACGACGGTCAATGACGGCCTTGTTGAGTTTAAAGTTGGGAATGCCGTAGCGCAGCAGTCCGCCTGCTGCCTCGTTTTTCTCGTAAACAGTGACGCTATACCCCATTTGGTTCAGTGTATGAGCCGCTGCCAAACCAGCGGGTCCGGCTCCTATGACCGCCACCTTCTTGCCGTTTCTCTTGGAGTAGCAAGGTTGAATGTAACCTTCGCGGAATGCTGTTTCTATGATAGCACACTCGTCTTCGCGGTTGGTGGTGGGCTCATGGTTAAACAGGTTCAGCACGCAGGCTTTCTCGCACAGGGCGGGACAGATGCGTCCCGTAAACTCCGGGAAGGGGTTCGTAGAAGTGAGCAGCTTGAAGGCTTGTTCCCAGTCGCCCTTGTATAGGGCATCGTTCCATTCGGGGGCTTTATTGCCCAACGGACAAGCCCAGTGGCAGAAAGGCACGCCACAATCCATGCAGCGACTGGCTTGTTCGCGGCGCTGATGGGTGTTGAGCGTCTGCTCCACCTCTCCAAAGTCGTGTATGCGGTCGTTTATCGGGCGGTATCCGGCTTCCACCCGTTCTATTTCTAAAAATGCTTTTGGATTTCCCATTGCTTTATTTGACGATTTTACTATTTCACTATTTTTACAATTTGTGTGGCAATTGTTCGATGGTCAAATGGTTAAATTGTCCAATTGCCTGATTTTTTCGCGCAACCTTGCCATTTGTTCTTCTTGCAGCACGCGTTTGTACTCAATGGGCACCACCTGGATGAAGTCTTCCACGTAGTGTGGCCAGTCGTCGAGCATTTGACGGGCCAGTTTGGAACCTGTATAGAGGTAATGCTGGCGGACGAGTTCGTGTAGTTCCTTCCGCGATACGCTATCCTCTACCAGACCCAGTTCCACCATGTCCATGTTGCAGAAGTAGTCGAACGTGTGTTGGCAATCATAGACATAGGCCACGCCACCCGACATGCCGGCCGCAAAGTTTCGTCCTGTTTCGCCCAGTACGACCACGCGTCCGCCCGTCATGTATTCGCAGCAATGGTCACCTGCCCCCTCAATGACGGCAATGGCACCGCTGTTGCGCACACCGAAACGTTCGCCTACACGGCCGTTGATGTAAAGTTCGCCGCTGGTGGCTCCATAGAGTCCCGTGTTGCCGGCTATGATGTTCTCCTCTGCAGCAAAGCTGGCTCGCATGGGGGGAAGAATGGCGATGCGTCCGCCGGAGAGTCCTTTAGCAAAGTAGTCGTTGGCTTCGCCTTCCAGTTTGAAGCTGACGCCACGAACGAGGAATGCACCGAACGACTGCCCAGCTGAGCCTTTGAACCTTACATTGATGCTTCCGTCAGGTAGCCCAGTAAGGCCATATCTCTTGGCTATGGTTCCCGAAATCATGGCGCCTACGGCCCTGTCGGTATTCTTGATGGCGTAGTCCAGGTTTGTTTCATCCTGTCCGTCAATGGCCTTTGCGGCAGCGCTTATCATCTGTTGATCCAGCAGATTGTTCTGCATGCCAAGCGGTACGGCCGGTGAGCTGATGTCACCCGTGAAGTGAAGCGTTCCCTCTTCTCTGCTCAACAGTCGGCTGAAGTCGAGCACCGATGGCTTACTCTCAATAAGGTCAGTTCGGCCTACGATGTCGTTAAGTGTGCGTACACCCATCTCGGCAAGATACTCCCTGACTTCCTGAGCCAGAAAGGTGAAGTAGTTGACCAGATGCTCGTAACGTCCCATGAAGTGCTTGCGCAACTCAGGATTTTGGGTGGCCACTCCCATGGGACAGGTGTTCATGTTGCACTTACGCATCATCACACAGCCCAAGACAATAAGGGTTGCCGTACCAAACGCAAACTCCTCGGCACCAAGCAGGGCCATGATGATGACGTCGCGGCCCGTTTTCAGTTGTCCATCGACTTGCAGCCGGACATTACCTCTTAGTCCGTTGCGAACCAGCGTTTGCTGTGTTTCACTCAGTCCTATCTCAGGCGATATGCCGGCAAAACGCATTGACGATGCTGGTGAAGCACCTGTTCCGCCCTCGGCTCCGCTGATGACGATGAGGTCTGCCTTTGCCTTGGCCACGCCGGCAGCAATAGTGCCAACGCCACTCTCGGCAACCAGCTTCACGGAGACGGCAGCCTCGGGGTTCACGTTCTTCAGGTCGAAAATGAGCTGTGCCAGGTCTTCAATGCTGTAGATGTCGTGGTGGGGTGGGGGCGAAATGAGCGAGATGCCGGGAATGGAGTGGCGCGTCTTGGCGATGACCTCATTCACCTTGAAGCCAGGCAACTGTCCGCCCTCGCCGGGCTTGGCCCCTTGGGCCACCTTGATTTGTATTTCTTCTGCATTGACCAGGTACTCCGTCGTCACGCCGAAACGTCCGCTGGCTACTTGTTTGGTTTTGCTTGACAGTGAGATGCCGTCAACCACAGTGTGGAAGCGCTCCGAGTCTTCGCCGCCCTCGCCCGTGTTGGAACGTCCGCCGAGCTTGTTCATGGCCAGGCAAATAGCCTCATGGGCCTCCTTCGAGAGTGCTCCGAACGACATGGCACCAGCCACGAAGTGCTTTACTATCTCGCTGACGGGTTCTACCTCGTCAATGCTAATGGGATGGCGCTTAAAACCTAAGAAGTCGCGGATGAAGACAGGCTTCTGCTGCTCATCGACCATCTTTGACCACTCCTTGAACATTGCGTAGTTACTTGTGCGACAGGCTAATTGTAGCTTGGTGATGGTTTCCGGGTTCCACGCATGGACAATGCCGTCCTTGCGCCATTGGAATTGTCCGTGGTTGGTCAGGAAGTTCTGGGCCGTCTTGTGCATGCGTATCTGATCATGGGCTATCTTCTCCAGTCCTATGCCGCCAATGGTACTTACTTCTGTGCCGAAGTAGTTCTTCAGCAATGACTCGCTCAGACCGATGCTCTCGAAAATCTTGGCTCCCCGGTACGAGCGGATGGTCGATATGCCCATCTTCGCCATGATCTTAAAGAGTCCTTTCTTCACGGCCTTGATGTAGTTAGCCTCTGCCGTGGGGTAGTCTTCCTGTATCTTGTGCTGCTTGACCAGGTCGTCCAGAATGGCGAATGTCAAGTAAGGGCAGAGCGCCGAGGCGCCGTAGCCTAAGAGCAGCGCGGCGTGCATCGTCTCGCGTATCTCGCCCGACTCAACGATGAGTGCTGTCTGCACGCGCTTGCCTACAGAAATGAGGTAGTGGTGAACGGCGCTGACGGCCAGCAGCGAGGGGATGAAAAACCATGAAGTCCCCCCTTCACTCCCCGAGGGGGCTTCACCGGTTTTGTCGGTCAGGATGATGTAGTTGTAGCCATCGTCAACGGCTTTCTCGGCTTCCTTACACAGTCTGTCAAGGGCTTGACGCAAAGCTTCTTCTGCCACGGAGTCTGTCGTGTAACCCTCGGGGGACGGAAGGTGGGCCTTCATTTCCAGTTTCTTCGTCTTGAAGCCCTTATACCTGATGTTGCACAGAATGTCCAGCTGGGTGTTGTTCAGGATGGGGTGAGGCAGCCGGACCATCTTGCAGTTCGATTCGTCGGGGTTCAGAATGCCTGAGCCTACCCGGCCGATGTACTCCGTCAGCGACATGACCAGTTCTTCGCGGATGGAGTCGATGGGCGGATTGGTGACCTGGGCAAACTGCTGGCGGAAGTAATTGAAGAACGTTTGCGGACGGTCGCTCAGCACGGCCAGCGGAGTGTCGTTACCCATGGAGGCTGTTGGCTCCCGGCCGTTGACGGCCATGGGGATGATGGTCTTCTCTATGTCTTCAGCACCGTAGCCGAACAGCAGCTCCTGCTGCAGAAGGTTGTTGACGCTGTTGTCAATGTGGCGCCCTGACTTCAGCTTCTCCAGCTGTATGCGGTTGGTTGACAACCACTGGCGGTAAGGGTGCTCCCGGGCCAACTGCTGCTTGATTTCGCCATCGTAGTATATCTTGCCTTCCTGCGTGTCGATGAGCAGCATCTTACCGGGTTGCAGCCTTCCTTTCTCAACGATTTCCGTCGGTTCGAAGTCCATGACGCCCACCTCTGAGGCCACCACCATCGTGTCGTGGGTGGTAATGGTGTAGCGGGCCGGTCGCAGGCCGTTGCGGTCAAGCATGCCTCCGGCAAACCGGCCGTCGGAGAAGAGCAGGGCGGCCGGGCCGTCCCACGGCTCCATCAGGATGGAGTGGTACTCATAGAATGCTTTAAGGTCTTCGCTGATGGGGTTCTTGTCGTTAAACGATTCGGGCACCAGCACGCTCATGGCGTGAGGAAGCGAGAGACCTGACATGAGGAGAAACTCCAGCACGTTGTCTAACGAGGCAGAGTCGGACATGCCAGGCTGCACAATGGGCGAAATATGCCTGATGTCGCCCAGCCTTCCCGAGTTGAGCACGCTTTCCCGGGCCTGCATCCATCCGCGATTTCCGCGTATGGTGTTGATTTCGCCGTTATGGGCCAACAAGCGGAAGGGCTGGGCCAGTGACCACGTGGGGAATGTGTTTGTGCTAAATCGTGAGTGCACCAGCGCCAGTCCGCTTGTAAAGTAGGGGTTGGTCAGGTCGGGGTAGTACTGCCTGACCTGCATGCTCGACAGCATGCCTTTATATATAATGTTTGTGTTGGATAGCGAACAGATGTAGAAGTCCTTGTGCTGAACCCGGCGTTCTATCTTCTTCCTTATTATATATAATGTTCGCGCGAAGGACTCCAGTCGCTCGTCGGTAATGCCCGTTACGAACATCTGCTTGATGGCGGGCTCCGCCCCAAGGGCTCGCTCGCCCAGGCATTGCGGGTTGGTGGGCACCGTGCGCAGGTGCATCAGTTGCAGGCCCTCGCGTTCAATCTCCTCAATCATCACACTCAGAATTTCCTGCTGCGTCTGCTCGTCCTTCGGCAGAAACACGATGCCCGTTCCGTATTTGCCTTTTTCGGGTACAGGAATCCCCTGTAGCAGTATGAACTCGTGGGGTATCTGGACCATGATGCCAGCACCGTCGCCGTCTTTTCCAACCTCAGCACCACGGTGGCGCATGTTTTCCAGAATGTGTAGTGCCTGGTCAACGAGTTCATGGCTCTTTCCTCCGTGAATGTTGATGACCATGCCAACACCACACGCGTCGTGTTCGTAATCTGGCTGATAGAGACCTTTCAATTCCTCTTGTTGTTGACGTTTTGCCATATTATCCTTAATTAGATGTGTCATTGTGTCTGATTCTGGGTGCAAAGGTAAAACAAAAAGTTAGAAATATAAGCAATAATACGACAAAAGTTCATAATTATTTTTGCTTTACTTACTTTTTGATTGAAATATGCTCAATTTCGTGTCAAAACGGAAAGAGAGGGGAGACGTGTGCTGACTAAAAGTTTACAAAGTGTCACTTGAGGCGAAAAAGTAGATTAAAAGTAAAAGGCTGATTGCCTTTTTCTCGACGAATCTCCATAACTTTGCAGCCGAAACGTTTCAAGGAGTATAATAATAATTAATAGGTTAAAAGGTATGAAAAAGATTGAAGCAATTATTCGTAAAACCAAGTTTGAGGAAGTCAAGCAGGCGTTGCTCTCGTCAGACATTGACTGGTTCGAGTACCACAATGTTCATGGCATTGGCCAGAGTCGCCAGGAACGTATCTACCGTGGAGTACAGTATTCTACCGACGTCATAGAGCGCGTTGCGCTGACCATTGTCTGTCGTGACCAGTTTGTGGACCCCACCGTGAAGGTCATCTTGAAGGTGGCTCATACGGGCGAGATAGGCGACGGTCGCATCTTCGTCAGCGAAATGATCGATACTTATTCTATACGCACGGGTGAGAATGGCGATACGGTATTGAGAGACAAGAAATGAAGATATTAAGCGATTGGACAATTGGACGATTGGACGATTGTCGCGTGAATAGTAAAATGGTAAAATAGAAATGATGGATGGATTATCACTTGATACAGTATGGATGCTGCTGGCAGCCATGCTCGTTTTCTGGATGCAGCCCGGCTTTGCGCTGTGTGAGGCGGGTTTTACGCGTAGTAAGAACACGGCCAACATCTTGATGAAGAACTTTGTCGATTTCATGTTTGGTTCGCTGCTCTTTTTCTTCCTCGGCTTTGGCTTCATGTTCGGAAGCGATGGCGCAGGGTTTATCGGCATGCCTAACTGCGGCGACCTCTCTTTCTATAAGGGTGAACTGCCTGTCGAGGGCTTCTTAATGTTCGAAACAGTCTTTTGTGCCACCAGTGCCACCATTGTGAGTGGTGCCATGGCTGAACGTACCAAGTTCTCTATGTATCTTGTATATAGCGCCGCCATATCGTTGCTCATCTACCCGGTAGAAGGCCACTGGACGTGGGGTGGGGGATGGTTGTCGAATGTTGCTGAGGATTCGTTCATGATGCAGACCTTTGGCGACGTGTTTCACGACTTTGCGGGTTCGGCCATTGTTCATAGCGTGGGCGGTGTGCTGGCCTTCGTGGGTGCCTTAGCCCTTGGTCCGCGTCTTGGAAAGTATGGTAACGACGGCAAGAGCCGGGCCATTCCCGGTCATAATCTGGCCATGGCTGCCCTTGGCGTATTCATCCTCTGGTTAGGCTGGTTCGGCTTTAACCCTGGCTCACAGTTGGCTGCTTCGGGCGAAGTAAACCGCGTGGCCATCAGCCATGTGTTTCTCACTACCAACCTGGCTGCCGTGGCAGGTGGTACGGCCACCATGTTCGTCACCTATTTCAAGTATGGTAAGCCTTCGCTCTCGCTGACGCTTAACGGCGTGCTGGCGGGACTGGTGGGCATTACGGCCGGTTGCGACCTTGTATCGCCTCTCGGGGCCGTTGTCATTGGTCTTCTTTGCGGCATCGTCTTGGTGTATGCCATTGAGTTCATTGATCACAGGCTGCACATAGACGACCCTGTGGGTGCTTCGTCTGTGCACGGCGTGTGTGGTATTCTCGGCACGCTGCTGACGGGTTTGCTCTCTACCAGCAATGGTGCGCTCTATGGCCACGGATGGGGCTTCTTCGGAGCCGAGTTGTTTGGCGTCTTGGTCATTGACCTCTGGGCCGCAGGCTGTGGCGTTGTTCTCTTCTTTGGTATCAAGAAGTTGCATGGTCTGCGAGTCGATGCGCGCATTGAGGAGGAGGGGCTCGACATCTACGAGCATGGAGAAAGTTGTTATAATTAAAGGATAGGTAAAATAGTTAGAAGGTATGAAAAAGATATTGTTTTCGTTTACATGCCTGCTGTTTAGCAGCATGGTCTTTGCTCAGGATAAGCTGGAAGGCACAGTTGCCACCGATGTTGTGACGACGTACTACTGGCGAGGTCAGAATTGTGGCGACGTGTCGTTACAGCCTACGTTAGGCGTGGCTTACCGGGGACTCTCGCTCTCGGCATGGGGAAGCGTCGGACTGTCAAACGCAGAAGACACCAAGGAATTCGACCTCACCCTTAGCTACAGCACAGGCGGGTTGACGCTGGGCGTTACAGACTATTGGTTCAGCAGTGGACTCGATTCGCAGAACCGCTACTTCATGTATAATGCCCACAGTACGAACCATGTTTTCGAAGCCTTTGCCGGCTACGACTTTGGCCCGTTGAGCGCCACGTGGTTTACCAACTTTGCGGGGAATGACGGCGTTGGCAGCGGCGGAAAGCGTGCTTACAGCAGCTATGCTGAAGTGGCTGTACCCTTTCGTCTTGCCAGTATTGACTGGTCAGCCCAGGTGGGCGTCGTTCCTTATGCCACCAGTTACTATGACACGACGGGATTTGCTGTGACAAACCTGTCGCTGAAGGCCACCAAGGACATACACATTACTGACTCCTTCAGCGTTCCCGTTTTCGGACAGGTGGCGGCCAACCCTTGTTCTGAGAAGGCCTACTTGGTGTTCGGATTTACACTACAACCCTAATATGATGCAGACAAAGTACATTTTTATTACAGGTGGAGTAGCCTCGTCGCTCGGCAAGGGCATCATCTCAGCATCGCTGGGAAAGCTCTTGCAGGCACGGGGCTACCGTATTACGATTCAGAAGTTCGACCCCTATATCAACATTGACCCGGGCACGCTCAATCCCTACGAGCACGGCGAGTGCTACGTCACGGCCGACGGCATGGAGACCGACCTCGACCTGGGCCACTACGAGCGCTTCACGGGTATTGAGACAACCCGCGACAACTCTGTCACTACGGGGCGCATCTATCTCAGCGTCATCGAGCGCGAGCGTCGCGGCGACTATTTGGGCAAGACCATTCAGGTGGTGCCCCACATTACCGACGAGATAAAACGCCGGATGACGAAGCGCGAGGGCGACTTTGACTTTATCATTACCGAGATAGGCGGTACGATAGGCGACATAGAGAGCCAGCCTTTCCTGGAGGCCATACGACAGTTGAGGTGGGAGTTAGGCCAGGGGCGTGCGCTGAGTGTCCATCTGACCTACGTACCCTACTTGGCAGCTGCCGGCGAACTGAAGACCAAGCCTACGCAGACCAGCGTGAAGCAGTTGCAGGGGCTGGGCATTCAGCCTGAGGTGCTGGTGCTGCGCTCTGAACACGAGTTGGGCGTGGAGCTGCGGGCCAAGGTGGCCCACTTCTGCAATGTCGATGTAGAGGCGGTCATCCAGAGTCAGGACCTGCCCAGCATCTATGAGGTTCCGCTCAACATGCTCAGCCAAGGGCTCGACACGATATGCCTCAGGAAGATGGGCGTCGAGCCAGACTCCGCACCCCCCAACCTGGATGCGTGGCGCGGCTTTCTGGCGCGCCGCAAGCGTGCCCGGAAGACTGTCACCATCGGGCTGGTGGGCAAGTACGAACTGCAAGATGCCTACAAGAGCATACGCGAGAGCCTGGCACATGCCGGAACCTACAATGACCGTAAGGTGGAAATAGCCTTCATCAACAGCGAAAACATCACCTCCGAGACTGTCGAAGACCTGCTGTCTGGACTTGCCGGTGTCGTCATCTGTCCTGGTTTCGGACAACGGGGCATAGAGGGAAAGATCATCGCCGCTGAATACTGCCGCACGCACGACGTGCCCACATTCGGCATTTGCCTGGGCATGCAGATGATGGTCATTGAGTTTGCACGCAACGTGCTGGGATTCCAGGATGCCAACAGCACCGAGATGAACGTGGCTACGGCGCACCCCGTCATAGACATGATGGAGGAGCAAAAGAACATCACCAACATGGGCGGCACCATGCGTCTGGGGGCTTACGAGTGTCAGCTTGCGGAAGGCAGCCGGGCTGACGCGGCCTATAACCCTTGCGGCAAAACCGCAAGGCGCTCGACGGTGTGCGAGCGCCACCGCCATCGCTATGAGTTCAACAATGCCTATCGTCCGGTTTTCGATGCTGCAGGCATGCACTGCACAGGCACTAATCCTGCTGCCGACCTGGTAGAGATTGTCGAGATACCCACCCTGCGCTGGTACATAGGCACCCAGTTCCACCCCGAGTACTCCTCGACGGTGCTCCACCCACACCCCTTGTTCATGGACTTCGTAAAGACCTGTGCCAATGGAACTGTTGAAGCATGAGTGCGGTGTGGCGATGATTCGCCTGTTGAAGCCCCTGTCGTACTACGAGCAGAAGTACGGCACGTGGGCCTACGGCTTTAATCAGCTCTATCTGATGATGGAGAAACAGCATAACCGTGGGCAGGAGGGAGCCGGTTTTGCCACCGTCAACCTGAACAATGAACCGGGCACGGAGTACATGTTCCGAGAGAGGGCTGAGGGTAAGGATGCCATCACGGAGATATTCTCGCGCGTCAGGCGTGAAATGGGCGGAGAACTCTATATGGGCCACCTGCGTTATTCTACGACCGGCAAGAGTGGTTTGCAGTACGTCCACCCATTTCTCAGAAGAAACAACTGGCGGGCCAAGAACCTCTGTCTGTGTGGCAACTTCAACTTGACCAACATCGACGAAATCTTTCAGACCATGGTGGAGCAGGGCCAGTCTCCACGCATCTATAGCGACTCCTACATCACGCTCGAACTGATGGGCCACCGCTTAGACCGTGAGGTGGAGCGCAACTACGAGGCAGCCAAGCTGCTGGGGCTCAAGGGGCTGGCCATTACGCGCTACATAGAGGAGCATCTTGACATGGGCCGGGTGCTGCGCTCTACGCTGTCTGCCTACGATGGCGGTTACGTCATGTGTGGACTGACCGGTTCCGGCGAGATGTTTGCCGTGCGCGACCCGTGGGGCATACGTCCTGCCTTCTATTACCAAGATGACGAAATAGTGGCCATTGCCAGCGAACGCCCTGTGCTGCAGACGACGTTTAACCTTTCCACTTGCTGCATTCAGGAACTGCAGCCGGGGCAGTCGCTGGTTGTTCACCGCGACGGCAGTGTATGCACCCTTCCCGTTCAGCCTGCCCAGACCTGGTCTGCCTGCTCCTTCGAGCGCATTTACTTCAGCCGGGGCAGCGATGCCGCCATCTATCGGGAACGCAAAACGCTGGGCGAGCAGCTGGTCTGCCAGGTAGAGAAGGCTGTGGCCTACGACCTGGAGAACACCGTGTTCTCCTACATTCCGAATACGGCCGAAGTGGCTTTCTATGGCATGATGGAGGGCTTTCGCCGTCAACACCACGAGGTGCGCATGGAGAAGGTGGCGTGGAAGGACATCAAGCTGCGCACCTTCATCACCGGAGGTGCCGCACGTAACGACCTGGCGTCGCATGTCTATGACATCACCTATGGCTCGCTTCGGCCTTACGAGGACAACCTTGTCATCATCGACGACAGCATTGTACGCGGTACGACGCTCCGCGAGAGCATCTTTAAAATACTGGATCGTCTGCACCCCAGGAAGATTGTCATGGTCAGCTCCTCTCCCCAGATTCGCTACCCCGACTTCTACGGTATTGACATGGCTCATCTTGAAGAGCTTTGCGCTTTCCGTGCAGCCATTGCCCTTATTCGGGAGCGCAACATGCAGCAGCTCATAACCGACGTGTATCAGGCGTGCAAGCGTGACCCCATGGGCCAGAATCACGTGCGCCGCCTCTATGCCCCGTTTACCGTTGACGAAATCAATTGTAAGATAGTCGGAATACTTCGGCCTGAGGGAATGCAGTCGCCCGTTGAACTGGTGTTTCAGAGCATTGAGGGGCTTCACAGGGCTTGTCCGCAGCATCCCGGCGACTGGTATTTTACAGGCCATTATCCTACCCCGGGAGGCATACGCTTAGTCAATCGGTCCTTCGTTACTTATGTAGAGAACGTCCTGGGTCTAAAGCTATAAACGAATCAATCGAAAATCCGTAAATCGTAAATTAGTAATTAAAGCTATAAACGAATCAATCGAAAATCGAAAATCCGTAAATCGTAAATATGTATTATGTGTGGAATAGTAGCAATTCTAAACGTGAAGCAACAGTCGCAGGCACTCCGCGAGAAAGCCCTGCGCATGAGTCAGAAAATACGCCATCGTGGCCCCGACTGGAGCGGCATCTATTGTGGCGGTAGTGCCATCCTCGCCCATGAGCGTCTGAGCATCGTCGATCCGGAGTCGGGCGGTCAGCCCCTGTATTCGCCTGATAAGAAACAGGTGTTGGCCGTCAATGGCGAAATCTACAATCATCAGCTCCTGCGCCAGCAGTACCACGGGCGTTACGACTTCCAGACGGGTAGCGACTGCGAGGTTATCCTGACGCTCTACCGCGAAAAAGGCACCCGCTTTCTCGAAGACCTCAACGGCATCTTCGCCTTCGTGCTTTACGACGAGGCGAAGGATGCCTTCCTCGTAGCCCGCGACCCCATAGGCGTCATTCCGCTTTATATAGGCTACGACGCTGACGGCACCGTCTATGTGGCCAGCGAACTGAAAGCCCTTGAGGGCCAGTGTGAGCGCTACGAGCCTTTCCCGCCCGGCCACTATCTTTGGAGTGGAGAGTTAAGAAGATATTACCACCGCGACTGGTTCAGCTACGACGCTGTAAAGGACAACGAAGCCAGCAGCGAGGCCGTCCGCGACGCACTGGAGGCTGCCGTCCGTCGGCAGCTCATGAGCGACGTGCCCTACGGCGTGCTGCTCAGCGGGGGCTTGGACTCGAGCATCATTTCGGCCATTGCCGAGCGGTTCAGCGAGCGCCGCATAGAAGACAACTCCCAGACGCGCGCCTACTGGCCCCGCCTGCACAGTTTTGCCGTTGGCCTGAAGGGTGCCCCTGACCTGCAGAAGGCGCGCCTCGTGGCTGACCACATCGGCACCGTGCATCACGAAATCAACTACACCATTCAGGAGGGGCTTGACGCCCTGCGCGACGTGATTTACTTCATTGAGACCTACGACGTGACTACTGTGCGTGCCTCTACGCCCATGTATCTGCTGGCCCGCGTCATCAAGTCCATGGGCATCAAGATGGTGCTCTCGGGCGAGGGTGCCGACGAGGTGTTTGGCGGCTACCTCTACTTCCACAAAGCGCCCTCGGCCCGCGACTTCCACGAGGAGACCGTGCGCAAGCTCTCCAAGCTGCACCTCTACGACTGTCTGCGGGCAAACAAGAGTCTTGCGGCCTGGGGCGTGGAGGGCCGCGTGCCCTTCTTGGACAAGGAGTTTCTCGACGTGGCCATGCGGCTGAACCCTGAGGCCAAGATGTGCCGTTCGGCGGGGTACGAGGTACGGGGTACGAGGTACGGAGCTATAGAGAAGCGCATCCTGCGTGAAGCCTTTGCCCACCTGCTGCCACCCGAGGTGGCCTGGCGACAGAAGGAACAGTTTTCTGACGGCGTAGGCTACTCCTGGATTGACTCGCTCAAGCAGCTGACCGCCGAGGCCGTCACCGATGAGCAGATGGCCAGGGCGGCTGAGCGCTTCCCCATTAACCCGCCGCGTAACAAGGAGGAGTACTACTACCGCTCCATCTTTGCCGAACACTTCCCCAGCGACTCGGCGGCCCGTAGCGTGCCGAGCGAGGCCAGCGTGGCTTGCTCTACCGCCACGGCGTTAGAGTGGGATGCTGCCTTCCGGGGGCTTGACGACCCCAGCGGGCGTGCTGTCAGAGGTGTGCACGAGCAGGCCTACTGAGCCTGCTCCAGAATGATGCCGCCGTTGGGCTGCAGCGTGACGCGGGCCGTGCCCTTCTTGCTTACGGTGAGCTGTCTGAGCTGTGGACCCTTGCGTGCGTCGTCGTAGTAGTAGTTGACGGTCTGTCCGGCCAGTTCGGGCAGGCTGACGGTCAGCTCGCGGGCTTCGCCCTCGGCATTGAGGCCGGCCACGTACCAGCGCCCCGCGCTGCTCTGGCGGGCCAGCAGGACGTAGCGCCCGGGGTAGCCGTCGAGCAGGCGCGTCTGCTGCCACGTGGTGGGTACGCGGCTCAGCAGGTCGCGCTCGTGCTGCGGCAGGTCAGTGAGGTTGTTAGGCTGTATGGCTATGCACTGCAGGCTGGTCTGTATGGTGATGGCGGCGGCCATCTCGAAGGTGTCGGTGGTGTAGCGCTTGTGGCGGCTCTTGTTGTCCTTCGAGAGGTACTGGTTCATGATGCTTCCGCCCCAGTCCATGGAGGCTACGGCGTTGCGGCAGAAGGGGTGCATGGTCAGTTCGAAGGCCTCCTTCTGGGCGTGGTAGTCGGTGAAATAGACGTTCTCGCTGGCCAGCACGGCCTCGGCAGCCACGAAGTTGGGGAACATGCGCTCCCAGCCACGGGGCAGCGTGCAGCCGTGGAAGATGACCTGCAGGCCGAAGTCGTTGGCGTCGCGCAGTATGTCTTCGTAGAGTTGCATGGTGTGCTGCTTGTCGCCCTGGAAGAAATCTACCTTGATGCCGGCCGCGCCGATGCTCTTGAGCCACGCCATCTCCTTGCGCCTTGCGGAGCTGGTGTTCATCTTGTGCTTCGGCGTCTGTGGCGCATCGTTGCCGAAGCCGTTGCTGTTGTACCACAAGAGCAGGCTTACACCCTTCCCTCGGGCGTAGGCCGCGAGCTGCTCCATGCGCTCGTAGCCTATGTTCTGGTCCCACGCGCAGTCAACCAGACAGTACTCGAAGCCCATGGCCGAGGCTACGTCGATGAACTGCACCTGGTCGTCCCAGTTGATGGACTCGTCCTGCCAGACGAGCCACGACCAGGTGTAGCGGCCGGCCTTATAGTCGCACGACGGCTCGTACTTCGGCTCCACCACGTCGGTGGCTATGGTAGTCTCGACGATGGGGCTTAGCGTGCTGCCCACGGTGATGGTGCGGAAGGCCGTGGCCCCCGGCAGCACCATGGCGGCAGTGCTGCTGCCCCAGCCCCGGCACTCGCCCTCCATGGGGAAGCTGACGGTGTAGCCCTCACGCTCGCTCCAGTCGCTCAGCCGGCAGCCGGGGTAGCGGCCGTCCGTGCCCGTCTCGCTCAAGAGCAGCCAGCCCTTCTGGCCCACGCGGAACAGACAGGGGAAGGTGTAGCCGTGGCCAAACACCGAGCGCTCGCCCAGGGGGCGGTCCGGCCGGTACTCCTCCTCGTAGCTGGGCTTCGACTGCATCCAGCCCACCATGGGGTCGCTCTGCGGTGTCAGGAATGTGGTAGTCTCGGCGGGCAGCCGGAAGGCCGTGGTCTCGCGGTCTATGGTGACGCAAGCCGTGTCGCCCGTCTGGGGCAGCAGGTAGCGGAAGGCCACGTCGTTATTGGCTACGTAGAACTCGATGGTCATGGGCTGGCGCTTCTGGTTCTGCACGTTCACGGCCAGCCGGCGGGCCTCGAAGCTGATGTCTCTCTTCTTGCCCTGGCGCAGGGTGTAGCGCCGGCTGACGGGTTGTTCGTCAAAGCCGTCGAGCCTGAGCCCTTGGGTAAAGTCGCCCATGCTCGTCTCGAGTCCGAGGGCCGACGGTTCCAGCATGGTGTGGCCGTCGTAGTCAATAGCGTAGGTAGCCCGTCCGTCGGCCAGGCTGACGGTCATCGTGAGGTGGCCGTCGGGCGACGTGACGGTGCGCGTTTGTGCCGTTGCCGCGAGCATGGCTGCGAGCAGCACGAGGGTGGTAAAGGTCTTCTTCATTCTCTTGTATGTTTTTGGGTTTTTGTTATTTTTCTGCAAAAATACTTCTTTTTTCCGAAAAGTGTATGCAAGTTAGCGAATAATTAACTACTTTTGCAAATACGATGACAATGAAGCAACGATTTTCCGAACTACGAGGTACGGGGTACGAGGTACGAGGTGCGGGGATGATTCGCGGAGCGTGGTACGCTGTGGGCCGGTTGGCCCTGCAGCACTTCCTGGTTGACGGGGTGTGTGCCTGTTCGCTGTACCTGCTGCTCAGGTCCGGCGGCTTGGGCGACCTGCTTTGGGTCTTCATACTCTACAACGTGCTGGCCTTCCTGACGCAGCCCCTGACGGGCTGGCTGGCCGACCGCATTGCTCACAAGCACTGGCAGCTCTTAGCCTCCATGCTCCTGTTGACCATAGGCGTAGCCGCACTGCTTATCTCCCCTCTCCTTGGGAGAGGGGTCGGGGGAGAGGCTTTCGGGGGAGAGGCTTTCGGGGAAGAGGCTTTCTGGGGAGTCGCGGCCCTCTTCCTCGGCCTTGGCAACAGTCTTTTCCACACCTGGGGCGGCAAACAGGTGGCCGTGACCACGGGTAACGACATGCGCGCCCTGGGCATCTTCGTTTCTACCGGAGCCCTCGGTTTGGCCGTCGGCATGCTCTACGCCTCTGTGCCCCTGCTCCTGGTCATGCTGTTGGCGTATTGTCTTGTTTCTTCGAGGTACGCGGATTCTTCGAGGTGCGAGTATTCTTCGAGGTGCGAGTATTCTTCGAGGTGCGAGTATTCTTCGAGGTGCGAGGATTCTTCGAGGTGCGAGGTACGAGGTGCGAGGTGCGAGAATAGTTCGGAGGCAGAGGAGGGCGTGCAAGGTCATCTCGTACCTCGTACCTCGCACCTCGTACCTCGAAAAGAAACCACCTCGTACCTCGTACCTCGAAAAGAAACCACTCCTCTCCTTTGGGGAGTTTGGGTGGGGTTCCTCCTCCTCTTCGTCGCCTTCCGTTCTGGCGTCAGTACGGTGTTCACGCAGGCTTTAGGCACGGGCACGTGGGCCGTGCTCATGGCCGCCACGGTGGCCATGCTGGGCAAGGCCTTCGGCGGTTTCCTCTGCCAGTGGACCGGCTGGCTCAAGGGCCTCCTGCTCATGTTAGTCTTCACCCTAATCCCCCCTCTCCTTGGGAGAGGGGTCGGGGTAGAGGCTCTCTCTCTCTTCTCCATCAGCTGCACCATGCCCGTTACGCTCTGGCTCTCCAACCGCCTGTTGCCCGGCCGCGAAGGCCTGAGCTTCGGCCTCTTGGCTGCCGCCCTCATGCCCGGCTATCTCCTGGCTCAAAGCTCCCCTCCTTGGGAGGGGGTGGGGGAGGCCTCCCTCTCTCTCCTCTCTCCTCTCATTTCCACCATCCTCTTCGAGCTGTTGGTGCTCTGGCTGCTCCGTGAGCGCAGGTCGAAGGTGCTGTGGGGCTCGGTCTTGATGAACGTGCTGACCAACGTGCCGCTCAACGTTGTCGTGCTCTTCGGTCCGCACCCCACGCCCGTCCTCCACATCGTCTTGGGCGAGCTGGCCGTCGTCGCCGTAGAGACCGTCTGCTACTTCCTGCTCTTGCGCCGCTGGCGCCAGGCCCTGGTCTATAGCCTGCTTACGAATTCCGTCAGCTTTCTCCTCGGTCTGCTCCTCCAGATGGTCTGGGTCTATCTGCAACTCCGCTTCGCTTTTTGATGACTCCGCAGGCACAACTCCCCTCCCATGTAGGGGAGGGGTAGGGGTGGGGTCGGTAACTTCAAGAAAGATGGGGTCAGTAGCTATACAATATTTCGCAGAAGTCTCCGTTATATAAAGAAACGTATGCATTATCCTACGGCAAAGGCAAATGCTGCAGTAATCAGCAGGTGTTTTCGTCTATGCAAGGAGTCCTGACTGAGATTGTGAGCGCGGCAAATGAAGTTACCGACCCCACCCCGCCCTCTGGGCACCCCTCCCCTACATGGGAGGAGAGTTGTGAGGATGAGACAAAAGATGATATTATTCACCCTTTAATACATTATTAATTATGTGGTACAATCTTTTATTAGACGTTCTGCCCTACGACGGGTACAAACGACCCATTCCCGTCGTGCGGCCTGACCCCGGAACTGTTGTTAAGCAACATGTCGATACGGTCAGCTCCTCCTGTCAGCACGCTTGCGACTCGGCCTGCTCCAACTGCTGCGCCGACTCGGCAGCCGCCGCCCAGGAGTTCATGGTAGGCACCGCCCCCGGCGGCGACGACATGACCATGCTCCTCGGCTCCATCTTCGTGGTGTTCCTGGCCCTGGCCCTCTGCCTGTATTTCCTGATGACCTACCGCCGCTCCCTCGGCGTGCGTGCCTGAAGGAGCGGTTGCAGCAAGTGCCATTTCTCTGGGAGAGAAGTGGCACTTCTCTATGAGAGAAACGGCACTTCTCTTGGAGAGAAACGGCACTTCTCTTGGAGAGAAGCGGCACTTCTCTGGCCGCGTCGGTTTGGGTTTCCGAAAACAACAAACCGACGCGCTTTAAACGATTGATTGACAGACTGTTTGAGTGAAGCGCGTCGGTTTTTCGACTTTTTCAAACTTTTTTTCTCAGAATTGTGCAGTTTCAGGAATTGAACCTTGGGCTTAGGATAGGATAGAGTTAATGAGGTGGTAAGTGTCCGGGATTTCTGACGTTCCCCGAAGAGTTCAACGCCCCCTGCCTCCTCTAATCTAAGAGGGGGAGCGGTATAGGTGAGCTGGTAAGGGGGCTGACAGTTGGCGGGAATCTATCAACACATTGGCGAAAAAGAATAAGTGTAAAACGGCGCATTGTGCAAACGATTAAGCGGCTTTTTTGCGCTCGTTAACGTTTTTTTGCTCCTTTTTTCTTGCATCTTTCACGATTAATCACTATATTTGTACCGATTTTTAAATTCTACTACTAAGCAGGAAACCTATCAATTCAATTAATATTAACTTAAAACTAAATGTTTATGAACTACAAATTATTACGTTATTCGCTGCTCAGCATGTTAGTCGTGCTGTGCGGAGGCGTCTTTGCTATTGGACATGCTTTGTCTAATGCAGAGGCCGAAAAGTCCTACACCATCACGTTTAAGGATAATGGGACTGATTCTGATAGTAGTACGAAACAGACAACAATTGCCGGCATTATTGCTGAAGGTGCAGACTATGTGTCTGCCATAGAAGCAACTAATGTTTATCAGGGGCGTTCGGAAAGAGGTGCTAAGCTCGGCACAAGTAGCAAGACTGGAAGCTTGACCATGACATTAGCAAACGCCGTAAAGCCAACAAAGATAACCTTTAAGGCAAGACAGTATAATGGAAGCGAAGTTAGTATTACTGTAAACGGCAACAATTATACAGCACTTACGGCGGATTTTGATGAATACACAATCAATTACGATGGTGATACCGAGGTTTCGCAGATAGTTATCTCTACACCCGCTAAACGTGCTTATATCACAGAAGTAACTGTTTACTATAACGAGGATACTACAGAGCCCACCGAGCCCACAACCAGTGTTGACTACTACGTTGTAGGTGATATGACCGAGTGGGGCGTTCTTGAAACCTTCAAGATGGAAGTTAATCCTGATAACCAGAGTGAGTACATGCTCACCAAGTCATTTGCTGCTGGCAATGAGTTCAAGGTTGTGGATAGCGAAGGAAACTGGTATCCTGCTGGTGAAAATAATAATTATAAGCTCACAAAGGATGGTACTCATACCATTTACTTCCGTCCAGACGGACAGGGTGGTAATGGCTGGCACGAAGGCTATATCTATGTGGACGACTCTCAGGCTACTGAGCCCGAGCCTGTAGTTACTGAGGCAAAATACTATGTAGTTGGTACGTTTAATGACTGGAGTTCAACAGAGGGAATGTTGGAAATGACGCTTGACGCTACTAATAATACTTATACTTATACTGGCAGCTTCGAAGCAGGTGTAGGTATAAAGGTTGTGAAGGTTCAGGGAGAGACTGTAACATGGTATCCTGAGGGAGAAGGCAATGAATATGTCATCAATGTAACCGGTGAGCATACAATCGTCTTCAATCCTGAGACAGGTGCGTACACCATCTCTGACGACGAGGCCACTGAACCCGACCCCGAACCCGTTGTGACACTTGAGGACGGCTACTACCTGGTAGGCTCGTTCAACAACTGGACCGCATCGGCCGACTATAAGTTTGTCGAGAATGCTGCTGCTGCCGGCGAGTACATGCTGACCGGCGTTAGCCTGACCAAAGATGAAGAGATAAAGGCTGTAAAGGTAGAAAACAATACTATTACTACTTGGTATCCTGCCGAGGGCGACAACTACAAAGTGAAGAAGACCGGTTCGCACGACATCTACTTCCGTCCCGAGGGCAATAGTGAATGGGAATATAACTACCTCTATCTGACTAATGAGGAGACGACTCCCGCTACAGAAGGCGCCTTCCAGCTGACCTCCGTCAGCGAGAACGGTACCATCCACTTCAGGCTGGGCGACAACGAAGTAACAGAGGCTAATGCCGGCGACCAGATTGTGGCTGTCGTAACGCCCAATGACGGCTACGCTATTGACTGGAGCAGCGTCCAAGTAAAGGCTTACGCTTCGTTCACCGATGCTCAGACTCCGCTGACAAACGCTCCTGGCGTACTTCAGGATGTTGATTGGGTGAAAGATGAACAAGCTCGTTCCATCAGCTTCACCATGCCCGAGGCTAACGTTCGCATCACCGTGGCTTACACCGTGGATAAGAGCGTGCTCGAGGAACTCATCACCAATGCTGAGGAACTGGCAGACAACATTGAGGATGCAGACATCAAGGGTGCATTACAGACAGCCATCGACAACGCTAAGGTTGTTGACCAGAACGCGAATGCTACTGTAGAAGACGTGGCTGCTGCAACGGATGCTCTGAACGATGCCATGATTGGTGCCCTTCGTGCACTCGACGCCCTGAAGGTGGAGGTCACCGTGCCCGCCGGAAGCTATGCTACGATGTTCCTTGACAAGAAGCGCGCCTTGGAGACAGCCGTCGAGGGCGTGAAGCTCTACACCATCACTGCCGTCGATGTAGCCAACAAGCAGGTTGTGCTGAGCGGCGAGCTCACCGTCGTTGATAGCCAGACGCCGTTCATCATTGCCAATGAGGGCCAGGCCGACGCTACCATCGTGCTGGCCGTAGCTGCTGGCACACCGACCGAGGTGACCGTAGCTCCTGAGTTCAAGGGCACCTTGGACGCCAAGACCTTCACGGCTGACGACATGGCTGCTGCCGACTACTACACGCTGCACGGAAGCAACTTCGTATGGACTCCCGATGCAGGCACCATTGGTGCCAACAAGTGCTGGATTGAACTGCCGAAGAGTGGTGACGCTCCCGCTCCGTCGCTCGCCATCGTAGGCGGTGAGGGAACTACGGGCATTAACAGCCTCACCCCGGCCCTCTCCGAGGGAGAGGGAGTCTATTACGACCTCAGCGGACGCCGCGTGGCTCAGCCCACGAAGGGACTCTACATCATCAACGGTAAGAAGGTGGTGCTGAAGTAAATCACTAAACGATATTTTAGAAAGGGTTGCGCCCGTGGGGCGCGGCCCTTTCTTTGCTAACTTGAGTACTTTATTCTATTAACTCCAAAAACATAAAGCTTATGAAAATGAAAAAACTATTTACATTCTTCTCACTACTGCTATTGGCAGCAGTGACGACAGGCGTGAAGGCCCAAAGTGGATACCTGATTACCTGGGGTGAGTCAGACGTATGTACAGCAGGTTCCGCCGCTGCTTCTTATGGAACGTCGGACTTCCTGCTGACATGTGTTGACACAGACGGCAAGCATGCTATCGATGCCAACAATGCCAACTTTGGTACGGCAGAAAGCTACCAGAAGTTTACTCACCGCTTCAAGGTTGGCGGAAAGAGCAGTGCAAAGAATTCTTTGAAACTCACCACCACCCAGGCCGGTACGCTAAAGGTGTATGTTAGAACTGGCTCTAACGGTGCTACCGACCGTAACCTCGTTCTGACCCAAGGCAACAAGGAACTTTACAACAAAGTAGTGAAGGAAGCTGATGTAGTAGAGATAACGAATGATGACCAATCCATCACTAAGGTATATCCCGTCATCTCAGTAGAAGTAGAGGCTGGTGACATTGAGATTACCTATCCCACTAATGGCCTTAACTTCTACGGTTTCGAGCTACAGCTGCCAGTTGAGGAAGTCAGCTACTACCTGATGGGTAGCATGAACGAATGGGCCTATGACGATACTTACAAGATGGCTCCGAACCCCCAGACTCCCGGCGAGTACATGCTGACCTGCAATCTGACCAAGGGTACCGAGCTGAAAGTCTCTGACGGAACGAACTGGTATCCTTACGACGCTGCTAACTACGTCGTGAAGAAGACCGGCGAGCACACTGTTTACTTCCGTCCCGACGGACAGGGTGGCACCGATTGGTACGAGGGCTACTTCTTCGTCACTGACGATGTGGAGGAGACTCCGGCAGAGGTGTCTTACTATCTCGTAGGCAACTTCAATAACTGGACCAAGAGCGATGACTACAAGCTCACGCCCAACGCTGCTGCTGAGGGTGAATATACCATCTCGGTAACCCTGGCTAAGGGTGAAGAAATCAAGATTACCTCTTCCGAGGGCGACTGGTATCCCACGGGAATGAACAACAACTACGTAGTAAAGGTTGACTCCGACGACCCGCGCACGCTCTACTTCCGTCCCGACGGACAGGGTGGCGAAGGCTGGTACGAAGGCTTCTTCTTCTTGGAGAACGACGAGGAAGAGATAGTTGAGCCCGTAGAGGATGGCTTCTATCTCGTAGGCTCGTTCAACAACTGGACCGCTTCGGCTGACTATAAGTTTACGGAGAATGCCGGACAAGACGGCGAGTACCAGCTGGTACGCATCAGCCTGACGGCTGGCGACGAACTGAAGGTGGTAGGCAAGTCTGCTACCGCAGGCGATATATGGTATCCTGGTGCTGAAGCTGGTAACTACACCGTGAAGAAGACCGGCACGCACAGCATCTACTTCCGTCCCGATGGACAGGGCAACGACGACTGGTACTGTGGCGTATTCTACGTCGATAACGACGAGGCTGCTACGGGTGCTTTCGACCTGACATCAGTTGCCGAAAACGGTCAGGTAACGTTCTACGTAGAGGGTGCCGTGGCCGAGTCGGCTAACGCAGGAGTTGCCGTTACTGCTAACGTTGAGGCCGCCGAGGGCTACGTGCTCAACGAGGAGACCATCAAGGTGGAGGCTTATGGAAAGTTTGAGGACGCTCAGGGTCCGCAGCAGGCTCCCGCTATTGGTCTGCTGAGGGATGTTGACTATACCATCGCCGACGACGTCATCAGCTTCACCATGCCTGAGGCTAACGTGCGCGTCACCGTAGAGTTCACCGTCGATAAGCAGGAGCTCGACAATCTCATTGACGATGCAAAGGAATTGGCCGATGAGCTTGAGGACGGAGACGCAAAGACCGATCTGGGAACTGCCATCACTGCTGCTGAAGGCGTGATGAACGACCCCAATGCTACTCCCGAGGATGTGCAGACGGCCATTGACAACCTGCAGGAAGCCATCGACAAGGCTAAGCAGGAGCTGGAGGGCGAAGAGGTGGAGGTAACCATCGCTGCCGGAGCCTTCAAGACCATGTACTTGGAGAAGAAGCGCACCGTCAAGGCTGCCGTGGAGGGCGTGAAGCTCTACACTGTCACCCAGGTGAACGCTGACGAAAAGAAGGCCGTGCTGAGCGCTGAGCTCGAGGTGGTAGATGCTGAAAAGCCGTTCATCATCTACAACGAGGGCACTACCGAGGCTACCATCGTTCTGAGCGTGGCTACCGGCACACCGACACAGGTGACCATTGCTCCCGAGTTCAAGGGTACGCTGGCCGATAAGACCTTCACCGCTGCCGACCTGGAGGCTGCCGACTACTACACGCTGCAGGGCAGCAACTTCCTCTGGGCTGCTGAGGCTGGCACCATCCCCGCCAACCGCTGCTGGATTCAGTTAGACAAGAGCGCTGGCTCACCCGCTTCGCTGAGCATCGTCTTCGGCGACGACACTACGGGCATTAAGAGCCTCACTCCGGCCCTCACCGAAGGAGAGGGTGTCTATTACGACCTCAGCGGACGCCGCGTGGCTCAGCCCACAAAGGGTCTCTACATCATCAACGGCAAGAAGGTCGTGATTAAGTAAATCACGAAACGGAACAAGAAAAAGGGTTGCGAAAGTTCGCAACCCTTTTTCTTGTTACATCGTTACCTCGACGGTGTGCTTACCGGGGGAGTAGGGAATGAGATTGCCCTCGACGGGAGAGCCGTCGAGCACTACCTGCTTGACGCCCTTCTGACTGCCGTTGGGGTGAATGGTGATGGTGTATTCCGCCTCACGGAACTTGCGGTTCACCGTGTAGTCACTGGCTGTCTCGGGCAGGCAGGGGTCTATCTGCAGACCGTCGTACTGCGGCTTCACGCCCAGTATGTACTGCGAGACGGTGAGCCACATCCAGGCGGCGGTACCCGTCAGCCACGAGTTCTTACCCTCTCCGGGACGGGCAGCGTCCTTGCCGGCCACCATCTGGCAGTTGACGTACGGCTCCACCTTGTGCAGCGTCTGGTATTTCTCCTCCACGTACGAAGGCAGAATCTTGGCATAGTGGCTCCAGGCGTCGTTGCCGCGTCCGGCCAGCGTCTCACCGATGATGACCCACGGGTTGTTGTGGCAGAAGATGCCGGCATTCTCCTTGTAGCCCTCGGGGTAGGAGCTTATCTCGCCGTACTCATAGACGTACTTCGTGAAGGCGGGGTTGTTGAGCACCATGCCGTGTTCGCACTCTAGGTACTTCTTGCAGGAGTCGAGCGCCTTGCCCACCATGCCGTCCTCGGCACCTATCTCGGCCATGGTGCACCAGCCCTGGCTCTCAATGAAGATCTTGGCCTCGTCGCACTCGTGCGAGCCAATCTTACGGCCAAAGTAGTCGTAGGCCCTGAGGTACCACTCACCGTCCCAGCCGTCCTTCTTCACGGCGGCTATCATTGCATCAACGGCCTGCTGCATGCGGTCAGCTTCAGTCTGGTAGGCTGCGGCATTGTCGCAGCAGTTGGAACTGGCCAGATGGCGGCACAGCTGTACGTACTCCTTGCCCGTAACGACAAAGAGACCGGCAATCATGAGTGACTCGGCCTTGCTTCCCTCGCTCTTGTTCTCGGTGGTTTGGAACGACTCGTTGGGGTCCCACGAGAAACAGTTGAGGTTGAGGCAGTCGTTCCAGTCGGCACGACCGATGAGTGGCAGCAGGTGCGGGCCGAGGTTGTTGATGACGTGGTTCATGGAAACCTTCAGGTGTTCGAAGAGCGTCACCTCCGAGCCCGGCTGGTTGTCGAAGGGCACCTGCTCGTCGAGGATGGAGAAGTCGCCCGT
>ODAJ014730488.1_pt1 | contig 34803 bp, 18 predicted proteins | sample 1539241 | NCBI WGS metagenome assembly ODAJ01 (sample SAMN02144231, study PRJEB22623) | gut metagenome | biome: sheep rumen | host: Ovis aries | place: New Zealand
TTGACCTTTGTCCTTTGACCGCTCTCCCTCCGTGTCTATGATGCCGATGTTGTTGCTGGTCTCGACGTTGCCGTCTTCACGCATGGTGACAGGTCCTGTAGGTATTCCGTTCACGCTTGCTAAGATGAGGTGGGTGCCCTCTTCGTTTATGACGGAAGAATGCCATACAGCGGGCTCTGATGTGACTTTTACGTCGGGGTCGGTACCTTTCTCTTCCCCACGGGGAGGTTGGGAGGGGGTACAATACTGCGCCTTTACGGCATCGTTGCATTGCTCTACGAGCGTGTTGAAGGCATCCAAATCCTCTTTCGGAATACATATCTTTGCCTGTGCCTCGCCAGGGATGGCAGAATACGCCTGCCCGCCTTTTATGTTTATGATATATAGCTTTATGTTTGCCTGACGAATGGCAACGAGCAATAGGTTGCACAACACCTTTATGGCATTGGCACGTCCCTTTCCTATATCCACACCGCTGTGTCCGCCCATGCCTCCGGAAACGTTTACCGAGAGTGTCACATATCCTGCAGGCATGGCAATGCGACGGTAGGGCAGATGAGCCACCTGTATGTGTGCTCCTGCCGATGCGACGGTAATTTCGTCGTAAGCCTCAGAGTCAATATTCAGGATGCGCTTTCCCTTGAAAAAGTCTGGTGCCAAGCCCGATGCTCCCGACATATCCGTCTCCTCGCACGTCGTGGTAAGCACTTCGAGGGCAGGGTGGGGCAGTGTGTCGTCTGACAGTATGCTCAGGGCAATGGATAGTCCTATGCCGTTGTCAGCACCGAGGGAAGTATGGTCGGCACGCATCCAGTGTTCGCCGTCTTCGTCATATTCTATCGGTGTCACAGGTCCCGGAACAGCATACCCTTCTTCTGCCACGCAAACCATATCCATGTGGTTGAGCATTACGATAGGTTTCCTGTCTTCATAGCCGGGAGTGGCAGGACTTTCTATCAGCACGCAGTTGTTCGCATCGCGCTTGTGCGTAAGGTGGTGTTCCTCAGCAAAATGGCACAGAAAATCCGCCACTGCCTGCTCCTTGTGCGAAGGGCGAGGAATGTCACACAGCTGTTTGAATATGTCAAGATAAGGTGTCATGTTTTTTTATTACTAATCGCAATTTGGTCGCAAAGGTACGATTAAATTATGAGAAATACAAAAAAAATGCAATTTTCCAATCGTTTTCGTCAAAGCATTATTTTCACAAAAACCTTATGCTATTGACCATTGACCATTGAAAATTGACCATTGGAAATTGACCATTGACCATTGTTTTTTTGCAAGCAGAGGTTTTTCCGCGAAGCGGGGTTTTTCCACGATGAGATAGAAATCCTTGAAAAGGATAACGGTATCAGTGATTAGGCTGACTGGGAGCTTGCTCACAAGCAGAATTATCACTGATACCGTTTGTAACTCGATAGAGTTTTCTATCTCAGAAGTGGGGTTTTTAAGGTTTTGGTTAAAAAAGACCGTAAATAGTCTTTCAATTTTCAATCCTCAATTTTCAATATTTTCCTACAGTGCAGAGTAGAAATTTTTCCAGTGCACTGAAAAAAGTTTTCCCGTGCACTGGAGTAAAAAGTCCTTCACAGACATTTTTTACATGTTTCCCCCATCTGATTCCTGTCTTTTCGCTCCTCGAACGGTATAAATATATTAATAATTAAATATACCCCCCTATAAAGGGGGTATTATAAATTAATTATTTTATTTAATTTACCGTTCGCCTGCCCGTTCGTTTGCGTTCGTTTGCGTAGCCCTTTTTGATACTATTTTGCGATTTGCGAAGTTAAAGAATGTTAATGGGGGGGGGGGCGAGTTAATAAATTATAAAAAATTTTTACTATCTTTGCACCATCTATTACAAATAATTTTAAAAAATCACCGTGTTGAAGATTCATTGGCATTTAAACGTCTGGAACCGTTGCTCGGTATTTCTGCAGCTTTCGTTGTTTAGTTTGCAGTTGTCGGCACAGGGCGTTGACGGCAGTAATTATCGCCAGCTTCCAGACTTCCCCTTTGCCATTGTATCCGATGATTATCTTCTTAACGCTCCCGAAATTTCCGATTCCCTCTTTGATGCTGCAGCCCAGGGCATACGCTTTAAGCTAAACCGTACCGAGCTCCAGCCCGACGACCCCTTCCTGTCCATGTACCGCGACCGCCTGCTGCCCTGGCTCAGGGAGCACAATATGCAGTTGCGTCAGGTGTATGTAAAGGGAGCCGCTTCGCCCGAGGGACCTTACGAGAACAATGTAAGGCTGAGTCGCGAGCGTACCCGTAGGCTTATAAACGTCCTGCATACAGAGCCAGCCGATACGGCTTTGGATGACCGCATCGTCAGCGGCAAGAGCGTTGCCGAAGACTATGCTCTGTTAGTGAAGATGATGGCACAGGCTGACGACCCCGACTACGGCCGCGTCAACAGCCTCTGGCAGCAGTGCAACGGCGACGAGGCATGCTGCAAGCGCAAGCTGATGGCTCTTGATGGCGGACGGGTGTGGAAACGCCTCCTCAAGACCTATTTCCCTGCCTTGCGACAGGCAAGGGTGGTGATGTGGTTCTCGCGCCGTCAGCCTGTCGGCATAGAGCCGCTGCCATTGGAGGTATGTGCTCCGCAGCAGAAGGCTATAGTGCCGCCGTCAACGTCAGACCTCGTGCAGGTACCAGCGAAGTATGAGCGCAGACACCTCATAGCACTTCGTACAAACCTCATTCACGACCTGCTCTATGTGCCGCAGTTCGGATGGGCTTACGGAGCAAATGTCCAGTTGGAATACTATCCCCTGCGCGGACACTATACCCTTAATGCCGGTTTCACATTTACCAATCACCGCCACTGGGGCGAATATAAGTTCTTCCAGATACGCGACCTGCAGTTTGAGCTGCGTCGCTATTTCCGTGGCGGGGGCGTCTTCAGGGGACCCTACGTCGGCGTCTATGCCCAAGGCACCTATTACGGCATCGGCTTCAGCAAGACCAAGGGATGGGAAGGCGAAGGCGGCGGTGGCGGCGTGAGCGTAGGATATACAATGAAGCTGAACAGAAAGGGAAGCCTGCGGTTAGAGGTGAGCGCAAGCTTCGGCATGTTCATGAGTCGTCAGGACCCCTACGTCTATGGCAACCCAATATCGGGAACCATCGACGGGCTCTATTACTACGACTATTACGGCAACAGCAGGGACTTCAAGAAGCGTAACCACAAGTTCTCTTGGTTCGGTCCTACCAATGCCGGACTGCACATCACATACGATGTCATATACCGTAAGAAGAAACCAGTGGGATATTATCAGCAGAAAGCAGCCAGCAAATGAGAAAGTTACTACGATACATGTTACATAAGGCGGCGATAGCGTCGTGTGCCCTCGTGCTGATGCAGTCGTGCATCGAGCCTCCGCTCCATCTGCCCGGCGAGACGATACTCGTCGAGATGCCGATGGTGGAGACCGAACTCAACATAGTATGGGACATCGACGTTGACTTCTCTACCCAGTGGTATTACGGATGGGACCAGGAAGACATCGACCGCTGGGGAGATATCGGATATACCAAGCCGACAAGCTTTGAGGTGATACGCTACTATACCGGCGACAACCCCAATGGCGAGCATACCCAGAAAGAGCGCATGGCAACCGTGCGCGGCAACTCCTTCAGGGCGTTCTTCGCCTTCGGTTATTACGACATGCTCTTCTGGAGCAACATCGACTCAAAGGACGGCACGCAGGTACTCGTGGTAAACGACGGCGACGACCCCGTGACTGCCACAACCACCGGAACGCGTGGCATGTCGGCGGCGGCATACACCCTCGTAGGCGATATGGCAAGGGCTGACGAAACGCAGGTGATGGGAATGAAGAACCAGCCGGAGATATTCTACTCGGCATATACGGAGAACGTGTTCATATCACGCAACTTCGACGACTACGAATATGACGCAGAGAGAAACATATACGTCAAGAAGATAGAGTCCAAGCTCCACCCCTTAGTATATATCTACCTCGTGCAGATAATCTTAATCAACAACGACGGACGCATAAAGGGAAGCAACAGCAACTGCGCCCTCTCGTCAATGGCAAACGGCACGAATGTCAATACGGGGCATACCAGCAGCCAGCCGGCATTGGTATATTTCGAGACGGCAATGAAGCGCGACAAGGTGGTTGACGGACAGCCGTGCGAAATCATCGGAGGAAAGATGACCACCTTCGGACTCTGCGACATGGACCACTATACCGTCTCCGGAAATACATACAACGGAAGCCGTACACAGCTGACAAACAACCTCTTCTTCGACCTTATCTTCAGCAACAACGTAGAGAAGACATACGCCATCGACGTGACGGAACAATGCAGAAGGCAGGCACACGGCGGCATCATAACGGTATATGTTGACTGTAGCCAGCTTGAGATACCGCCGGCACCGGGAACGGGAAGCTTCTTCGTTCCTACAGTAGAAGACTATGACGAGGTGTTCTGGGATTTTGAAATGTAATCAAAAAAATTATATAGAGTGTATTAATAATAGTATTAACAAGAAAAAAAAATTACGATTATGAAAAAGAAGTTATTTTTCGGTATGGTAGCAGTGGCTTTAGCAAGCTGCAGCAGCCATGATTTGGTTGACAACTCTGGTCCTAACAGCGAGTCGTCACAGAATGTAGCCATTGGCTTCAACGTAAGTAAGCAGAACATGACACGTGCTACAACAGCCCTGAATGAACTCGGTCACTACAACTTCGGTGTGTGGGCTTACAAGAGCAATGCAGGAACAGGTGCTACAGAAGTAATGAGGCACTACCTCGTAGGCTTCAGCGATGCTTCTGCTAAAAAAGGTTATAAGGTCGGTCCTTTAACAACTACATTTGCTACAGGTGCTGGAGCTGTAGATGACTATAAGTCTCCTTGGTTCTACGAGGGCTTGGGAACCAGCGAATATACTGCAACCAACGAAACAGGTGAACACTACTACGTACCCTCAGATGCTAATTGGAATAGCTATAAGTCTGTAAACGCAAACCAGTACCTCCGTTATTGGGACCTTGCATACACTAACACTGATTTCTATTGCTATGCTCCGTATAACAGTGCAGTGTCTTTCGAAGAATCAACCAAGACGATGACTCTTCCTAACAGCGTTCTGACCGACGGCTATGATGCCCCACAGAACACTGATTACACAGGCAAGATTCACAATCTTGGTGACTTCATGTATGCAGGCGTTCGTGCTATCAATGCCAATTTAAATGATGTAACTATCCCATTCAAGCGTGTTGGCGCTCAGGTGTTCATCCGCTTCTATGAGAATATCCCTGGCTATCGCGTGGAGATTGTTGATCTCAATGCTGATGGCGGTACAATTAAAGACGGAACAGCAGATAAGTATAAGGAGGGTATTCAGGCTACACCAGCAACTGGAGTTGTTTCTCCTTCCCTTGGTTCTTATGCAAATAAATATAAAGCAACTGTTGCATTTGACTTTTCAGCAAATCCTGTAGAAACCTTTACCCCAGATTATGCAGGTACTACTGCTTCTCAAGAGAATCTGATGTTCAAAGTGCCTACATCGGCAGCACCATCAGCATTGCCAACAGACATTCACAGTCTTACTTCTTGGGAAGGTCATAATGTCATTGAGCAGCAGGTTACTTCAGGTACACAAAAATGGAGCTATTCTCCAACAGTATATTATCCTGTAGCACAAGATCAAACCTCAAGTGGTACAGGCTTTACCTTCCACGTTACCTACAGAATTATAGCTGAGGACAACAAAGAGGTTATCACTGTTCACAATGCAAAGGTGCATGTTCCTGCAACAGATGGTGGCACTCCAGCTACATCCATCGCTCGTTGGCAGAACAACACAAGATATACCTATACGTTCCTGATTACCAAGAACACTACAGGTACAACAAATCCTGGAGGAGAAATAAACCCAAGAGATCCAGACCCAAATACAACCGAGAAGGCTCTCTATCCTATCGTCTTTGACGGTGCTACATTGGAGGATTTCACAGAACTTGAAAGGGAATATAACATCAACTAATTAAATCTCTATCACAGATTTCTCTGGAGGGCTTAGTACCCTCCGGAGAAATCTTGTAAAAAAATTACAAACAGAATAATGTATCTGTTCCGCTACATACCCCTGTTGGCAACGGTTTTGCTGATTGCATCCTGCTCTTCCCAAGGCACTATTGAGGAGGAAAAGGTCGTAGATTTGCGCGAACCAATGCGCTTCGGAACCACGATGGCACAGACTGCCGTCGAGGAGACACGCGCCGCCTTGGAGGAGACACATACTAACTTCAGGGTGCATACGTGGAAAGCCTTCGGACAGACGGCACAGCAGGAGATAATGAACGGATACGAAGTAGATTACAACTCTGTTACCAACTGGCAGTATGAGGGCATCGGCACACAGGTGCTGCGCTACTGGGACCTTGCCGGCTACCCATACGAGTTCCGCGCCGTGGCACCATGTCTGCCTGCTTCGGACGTAGAGATAACTGCCAGCAACATCACTATCAACAAACCTTTCAAGGGACAGACACTTATCAACGACGTGTATAACCTCCCTGCTGCCGACTGCGAAGCGTGCGTCGTGGCTCACGTAAGCCGCGTGAAGCAAGGTGATGACTATGTAGATACCGACAAGATAAAGAATACGGAAATCAACGACGTTGGAAAGGCAAACGCATTCAGGGAAGTGCGCCTGCCGTTCCATCATCTTAACTCCAAAATAGGATTCCGCATTTATCTGAAGGAACCAAAGTCAACAACCTACACCGTACATCTGCACGACATCAAGATTTATGCTGTTTATGATGGAGAAAATGCCTTTATAAATGAAGCTAAATATACAGCTGACTATAATACACTGGGATTGAATAACGGAGCATGGATTCCGACAGTGACGACATCTGACGACCATACCCTGTTGCAGCATGGCTATTATGACGAAGACCTCATGCAGCACCGCACACATGAAACGGCATACGACATGACACCACAGTACCTGCAACAGGTACCTCAGGGAAACATAATGCTGATAGTAGAGGCTACGCTGAAGACAAGCGCAGGAAAAACCGTGCGCATAAACAAAGTATTGGTAAAGGAGGCAAATCCAATATTACAGGAGATATTTATCTGGAAACCCAATACACGATATATATATTACCTTTATATAAACGACATCCACGGACTCGACATCTTCCTTGACACATGCGAGGTACTGCCGTGGGACGATGTGGAAAGTACAAACATTGATGTAGGGCTTTGAATATTGAAGATTGAAAATTGAAGATTGAATATTGAAGATTGAATATTGAAGATTGAAAATTAATATATTATGAAGAAACAGTTTTGGATGATACTGCCTGTGGCAAGCCTCTGCTTGCTGACAGCCTGCACGGAGAACGACGTTACTGGAAGCGAAATCGCTGCTGACGGAAAGACGATTATTGCCTTCTCGAAAGATGAAGGGATGCCTACACGTGCCTCGATGACTCGTGCGGGATTCTCTGCCACAACCCTCGTCAAGATGCGCATCATGGCGGAGAAAGACGGTTCTACCGACAAACGCTTTGCCGATGCTACTGCCACGGCAGGGACAGAATTGGCTGCAAACCACGAAACGGAGCACAACCCACTGAACACTACCCACTCCGACCTCAGCCATTCCACACCGCTGCTCTTCTGGGACGACGCATGGGGCACCGACAGTAAGCTGACCGTCTGGGCACTGGCTGTCAACAATATGAATGAAGCATCGAAGATTCCTGATATGGTGAAAACGAACTGGTCACGCATCAATGCAGATTTGAACCCCAACTGGTACACCGACGCTACCGGTGAGGACAAAACCTTATCGTACAACGTAAGCACCGCGCAGACCACCACGACGCAGGAAGACGAAGACCTGCTATTCAGCAACAACATCAGTGCCTCAGGTAATGGCGGACGCTATTTCTATAACTACAATAGTGGCGACGACTCCTGGACACTTAACAGCACCATGGGCAACGGACGCATGCAGTGGACATCCAAGACGCCACCAAAGACGGGCGGCAAGTTCGACAGGGGACACCTCATCTTCAAACGCGCACTCGCGCTGTTGGAGATACACATCAAGGAGGGTACAGACTTCAAGAATGTAGAAAGCACGGACTTCAAATGGACTACCACGACGTCAAGCGATGCTGCACAGAACATCAAGCTGAACTTCTACCAGACAGGTACGTTCGATGTCAGTACGGGTCAATGGTCTGGTCAGGGCGGCTCGCCCATCACGCAGAGCGTGGTAAGCACGGTGACGGCTGGTCCCGTGACGGAATACAAGGCAGAGGCGTACGTAGTGCCTGGCAATACGCTCTTTGGCAGCGACAGCAAATTTATAGAATTCGAGATAGACTATGGTAAATATTATGTCAGCGGCGACGAGATAGCCAAGGCAATCCGTGCATACGCCACAGATCACACCCTGAGCTACACTGACTTCACCACTACAGACCCCGGCAAGCGATACATCATCAACCTTGTGGTCAACAAGAAGCGGATAGAGAAGATGACAGCGTCGGTGGTTGACTGGGACGATGTGAACAGTAACAATATCAATGCCGACAACACATATTCAACCTTTACCTTCGAGGATAGGCGCGACGACGAGCGTGGCACTCGCCTTGAAGGTGAAACAGGCGGTAACCAGTTCAATATCTATCGTGCTGCCGACCCTGGCGTTACAACATACGTCACCAGTACAGACCAGAAGTTCTGGAGCTGGCAGACTGGATATGGTAACACACCTGCCACGAAGACGTGGGATGGCACGAATAAGGTATGGAAGACTGACTGGTACTGGCCCGACAACAAAACGGCATACCACTTCCGTGCAGCGGGCATCTCGGGACATACTGGCTCTGCACCGTCGATGACCATTGCAACCGCTGCTAATGATAATTTCGACATCGCAGCCGGTGCCACTAATGGCTCAGGCACGTATAAGGACTATATCTGGGGCGCACCGTTCAGCCAGACGGTTGTCGGCAATGGTGCAAGTGTGAAGTATAATACCACTACTGGCTTCGATGCCCAGACAGGCGAGAGCCACCAGATACTGCCTGCCATCGCTGCCATGAACGAAGAGATAAACATGGTGCTGTTCCACATGACCAGCCAGATTACGGTGAATATCACTACTACTACGACTTCCGACAAGGTAACCTTGAAAGATGGCAGTACGAATACTATTGTTGAAATCATTGGTGCCTATAATCAAGGTAAGGTACAGATGGGTAATGGACTGGTGACTACAACTGGCGCGACAGTAAACCAGACACTGACCACGGGAACATTCAATGACAATGGCGATGCCGCCGACACGTTCAACGGCTTCAGCTACGGCGTAGTGCCTCAGTCGCTTACAGGCGTAAAGCTGCGCATCACCACACCCGACGGTAACCAGTATAGTGTGCCGTTAGAATCTGTCACGGCAGCGGTCAACAATAGCGACATCTATAATCCGTACTCCGGCACGGCAGGCAACTACGTCATCAACGCTTGGTATCCGGGCTTCAAATATACCTATAACATCACGCTGAAGAAGAAAGGCATCACCCAGCTCACCGCTTCGGTGGTAGATTGGGAAACTGTAACGGGCGGCAATATCGACATTGACCTGGAGAACTAAGCGATAGGAGAATAGAGTATTGTGAAATATGGAAAAATTGCAACCGCAATAATGGTAAAGAGAAAATATTATTATAGTGTATTGGTTGCTGCGGGCATGACACTATTCGCTGCCTGTACGGAGAAGGACGATATACTGTCAGCCGTCGGTGACCATCAGGGAAAGGCACCCATAGAGCTGTCGGTGGGTATCGTGGGCAGTGGCGTCGATGCCACGACACGCGCCCTATATACCACCGACAACCCATACGGCACATCGGCTCGGGCTTTCAAGGATGCCACGAGTCTTTACATGGTTATGAAAAGCGAGAAGGAGGAAGACGATGCCGTGACAGGTAAGAAATATACCTATACCATTGGCACCGTTCCTGCTACCGATGACCCTGCAAGTGGTTCGGAAGACAATGTGACATTCGGCACGGGATATGCCCGCTACTGGGATGATGCTCATTCACGCGTCTCCAAGATGACCATCTATGCGGCTTGTGTGCCGGGACAGGCAACGCCACTGACTATTGGCGGCTCCTCTACATATAACAGTAATACATGGACAACAGTGACTCCGCCAACACCCGCTGAACCTTCAACGGATATAGTATGGCCATTGGGCAGAACAGCCGAAAACAAACTGGAACAGAACCAGAGCACAACAGAATTTATTGCCAAGCAAGACCTCTGCTTCAGCAACAATCTTACGACGGACAACCGCCTGTGTTACAATAATTCGACAAAGAAATTCGACACTGGCAAGCTGATCTTCTATCATGCCTTGACAAAGATTACCTTCCAGATAAAGAAAGGCAGCACCTTTGACAGCAACGACCCCTTCGCTTTCACCAATGAAGACGGAAACGTAAATGTGGAGTTGGTAGGATTCAATACCTCCGGAAGGCTTAACGTTTCCACGGGAGAGTGGGAGAGCGTCGGTACAGAGACAATAAAGAAGATGGCTGTCACCGAGGACAACAGGACAGGAACGGCAGGCAGTTACGGAATAGCAGCTGGCAAGACATACGCATACGTCATGGACGCCCTGCTGTTGCCAGGGTCTGACTTGAATAGTGATGCCATTGACAAGATAAACTTCCACATAGACCATAATACGTATCACATTACCAAGAATCAGTTGGTGGAAGCACTGAAATATGACCATGACAGCGACCCGCTAACGGAGGCTGTCCTAAAAAAACTGTCTAACGGCACTACCTCAGTACTTGACGGTACTTCGATGCTTCGCGGCGTACACTATATCTTTACTTTGGAGGTGAACAAAAAAGGTATCAGTGGTATCACCGCCGCTGTGGTGCCTTGGGAAGAGGTGACTGCTGCAAATCACATACCTACCAACGTGAAGGTGGCTGTAAACCTGCTGAATAGCGGAACGGCTATAACACCGCCATTCGACCTGTACCGTTTGGTGCATGTTCACACTGATATTGACCACGACCGTGCAGACTATAATTGGATGACCAATGCAGGTGGAGTAGGTGAATCGGACTATGCGGACGATGGCAACAATGTTACGCTCTCTGGCGAAAGTCCTTATAGCACAGGATGGTACTGGCCGAACAACAAGACCTTCTATCACTTCCGTGCCGTGAGTCCAACGACGGAAACTGTAACTAAGGATGCAATTAACGGTGACTACATCGAGATTACGGGCGCACCGTATGCCAGCTATACCGATGTGTTATGGGGTGCACCTTTTACGAACATAGATGTCAGCGGAGGCGATAGGATAGAATACTCTGCAGAAAACGGCTTCGACAAGAAAACGGGTAGTGCTTCTGACTATACATCATCGCAGATATACAAGGCAATAGGACCTACCGAAGGTACTATAAACCTTGAAATGTTCCACATGATGAGCGACGTAACCATACAGTTGACGACAACAACTGGAGCTGATGCCGTTACTTTGGTAGGTGCTACCATAAAAATGTCCAATATCTATGATTCTGGACTGGTGCGCATGGGCAACGGCAAGGTGGAAACAACAGGAAGTTCTACTACCCTAAATGGCGGTGCGGTAGATGGAGACAAGAAATGGCACTATTACTTCGTACCACAAGACTTGGAGAATGTCGTACTGACCATCACGACGACAGACGGCAACCAGTACGAGGTGACGATGAAGGATATGACATCAGCATCGTACAGCAGCACCAATAATCTCATTGCCAATCCATACGCTACCGGTGACCACAAAATCAATCGCTGGTATCCGAATATGAAATATACATATACCTTCCAGCTGAAGAAGAAGGGCATAGACGGAATCAGTGCCACTATTGCAGCCTGGGAAAACGTAAATGCAGACCCACAAGAGGTGACGATAAAGTGAGCATTGCCCCCCACCTAACCTCCCCGAGGGGAGGAATAAAGAGTAATACAAATAAGAATTAAGAATTAGTAATTATGAATAAAGAATTAAGAACCTCCAGCATTTCCATCTTTATGAAGGAGATAAGTCCAAGTTCTTCCCTCTCGGGGAGGTTAGGTGGGGGTCTCTTATGTGCATTGTTGCTTACTGCCTGTAGCAGCAGCGAACTGAGTAATGTCAGTGATACGGCGGCAGGAAATCCTGACGGAGCCATTGCATTGTCGGCTGGCATCGTAGAGGGTGGCAGCGCGTTGACTCGTGCAGGAGCGGAAGACCATCACAGCACTCCAGGGCATCTGAATCTGACCAACGGCACTAAGCTGGCACTGCGCGTCAGCGGTACGTGGACGGGACACGGCACCGTTCCTGCTACCGATGCCAATCTGGTGTATAAGACTACTACGGCAACCGTAGGAGCCAAAACTGGCACTGACAACCTGCACAATGCCGTCAGCACCGACCCCGTGCTATACTGGGATGACTATGGAACGGCTGACCCCGCCAACATCGCAGGACGTACTGCCGGTCTCACCATCTATGGTGCTGCCGTGAATGGGGAAACATCCATTCCTGCCGACCTCAACAGCATCAAACATGGTGAAACCGATGCCGACTTGTTAACAAAATGGGAAAACCTTTCTTGGACGCTGCCTGCAAACCAAAGCAGCGGATGGAACAGTAAGGATCTGCTCATTTCAAATAATGTGAGCACCAGCGGATTGGACGGCACGTATAAATTCAATGACTATATAGCCAACCCCACTACCTACACAAAACTGCTGGAGTTCACCCATGCCATGAGCAAGATAACGGTGAACCTGAAAGCTGACGAGGGCTTTAATGGCTCGTTCAGTTCAACAGAGGTGAAGTTAGTGAATACCGAGGGCGCAAACCCTGCAGACAATGCCAGCTGGGCTTATACTGAAGGTACGGTGAATATCACCAATGGCACAGTCTCCAAGACTGCAAGTACGCAGAAAGTCATTACGATGGCTCAGGCGACAACAGCTACGACTGGCTATACCGTCACCAAGGAGGCTCTCGTGATGCCGCAGAGTGAGTTTACTGCCGATGATGCCATCATTGCCCGCGTCGTTGCTGATGGGAATATATACTATGTCAAGGCAAAGGAGATACGTGACAAGATTTCTGCTATGAGTCTGACAACAGGAGGACAGTATCTGACGAAGCCTGGCTATAACTACATCATCAACGTGAAGGTGAAGAAGACCAAGATAGAAGTCACAGCAACGATTACCAACTGGACGGATGTCGAATCTGCTGAGGTGACGCCTACAATAAACGTCACGGGTAACTATGGTACGGAAGAAACGGCATTTACGGAAGACAAGACTTTCAGTTTCTACCGCAGCGAGTCTCTGAACAACGGCTATCTCGGAACATCGGTGAACGACTATCTGCCAGAGGAGAGCGTAGTAAGTTACGATCACTCAACCAATACGTGGTCGATGACTCCTGCACTATACTGGCAAGACCATAACACACACTACCAGTTCCGTGGCGTAATGCCAAGGACGGTGACGACGACAGGTGATGTTACAAGCCCTCGTGTGGAGAGTGTAACTCATGAAGCAACGGATTATCAGGTTATAAAGGTGCAGAACGTAGCGTATAATGCAGGTACTTTCCCCTCCGACCTGATGATTGGTCGCCCGGAGATAGATGCAGCTACCACGTGCAGTAACGATGACCATGACGCAAAGTCGCTGTATAACGTCGGCATCTGTGCCACCGAAGGCAAGATAAACCTGAACTTCCGGTATATGATGTCGAAGGTGGAGGTGAACCTATCTACAAATACTGGTGCTACCGATGCTGTTGAACTGACTGGCGCTACAGTGGAGATTGTCGGAGCATATACCTCCGGCAATGTAAAACTGGGTGACAGGGGAATTCTGTTCCTTGCTGAAAATACCAAGGGCAATTACACTTTAAACACTGTAGCAGGTGTAGGTAACGAGAATAAACGTCTGAGTGCCATAGTGCCGCAGTCGTTAGAGGGTGTGAAGTTCAAGATTACCCTTGCCAATGGGGATGTATATTATGCCGACGTGGCACCGATTAAGAAGACAGACTCCTCTGACTTGGTGGCTCCCAACGGCAAGTGGGAAAACGGTGTTCACTATGTGTATAACCTGAAGATTACCAAGACAAAAGTAAACGTAACTGCCACGCTTACAGACTGGAAGACGGTAACGGCATCGGAGAATGTTTGGTTTTGACGATTGACCATTGACGATTGACCATTGACGATTGAAAATTATGAATTATAAATTGTTATACTTATGTGGAGCATTGCTTATAGCAGGGTGCTCTGGTAATGACACACTAACCGACGGCAACTTGTCTGGTGAAGAGAGGCTGCCCCTGCGATTGGAGGCTACGCTGAGCGACGGCACTGGCATGACCCGTGCTGCCGGCAAGGAGTTTGCTGCTGGCGATGTGCTCAAGGCATATCTGCGCCATGTAACCATCAGTGGGACAGACCCTGATTATACCTATACATTGTTAGATGGCGAATATTCGTGGAAGCAGCGAATGGTTGACTTTACTGTGAAGAGTGGCTTTTCCATGACCGATTATGATGCCAATACCAAGCAGACCTCAGACCTTGATGTGGAAGGGGGACTGTATTGGGACGACTTCAGCCAAGGGGCGAAAGGCGATGCTACAGATATCCGTACTTACAATCACGGATTGCAGTCATATTACGGCTACTGCTATAATGGGGGCACACCTTCTACTGCACTGACAGAAGACACAGGCGTATTAGGCTGGACTGTTCCTGCCAGTTATGCCAACGCAACAGCCTTCAAGCAGGCAGACCTGCTGTGGTCTGTGGAGCAACCGGCGGTGACATACGCCCATGCAGCATCGCAAGGTGCAGAGCATGGCACGCTGACCATCCCTTATACCCATGCCATGAGCGAAGTAACGGTAGAGGTGACGTGCGACGCGAGCTTTACCAAGAGTGCCCCGCTCTTGAATTCTTATTCTTCGCTGACACTATACGGAATGAATACGAAGGTGGAACTGAATGCCCCTTCAAAGTCAAAGACATATACTGCCAGTACCACCCCCGCTGATACAAAGCCCATCACGATGTTCGGCGACCCAGCATATTCTTCCGGCGCAACACGTACCTATACCGCCCTCGTTGTACCAGGGTCAAAGATGAAGGTGGGAGAAAAACTGCTTGACATCACCATCGACGGTGTAAAGTATGAAGTAAACATTACTTCCACCATGCTCACCAACGCTGAAGGCAAATGGGGCAGAGAGCTGGACGTTGATGGAGACTATTACCTTACAAAGCCCGGCGTGAACTACAAATTGTCGGTTAACGTGGGTAAGGCACAGGTGCATGTCATTGCAACTATAGCAGGTTGGACAGATGTGACTGCCGAAGGAGACGGACACGTACACTACGACAACGACGTCACGACAACCGTCACCGGTGATACCTTTACCGACGAATCTAAGTTCAACCTCTATCGTCTGCTATCTACCGCTACTAATGAGGCGGATGCCAGCAAGCGCGACAACAGCAGCTACGGCAGTGTGGCTACTGTTCCGCAATACAGCACAGCAAGCGGCAAGTGGTCGAACACACAGCCGATATACTGGACGAGTACCACCGATAAGTATTTCTATCGTGCCTTGGCTAAAAAGACAGCAGAGGATGCCAATACCATTACCAACGAAGGAGTCACCACGTCTGTGGCACAGGGCAGTAATGACATCCTCTGGGGTACTACACCGGAAGCTGACGGATATGCAAAAGGTGCGGCGCTTTCTCCAAGAAGCAGTGAGGTGCCCATCAGCTTCGAGCATGCCCTAAGCCGCGTGACATTTAAACTTGCCACAGGTACTGGTGATGCAGAGGTTACCCTTACAGGTGCCACGATTGCCGTAAGCAACCTATACACTACCGGCACGATAACAATAGACAATGGCAGTATTGCAGAATTAGGAGACAAGACGGGTATTGCAGCTACAACAGCTCCAATAACAAAACTATATACCATCCCGCAGACAATAGGCGACGATGCCATCATTACCATTACACTGAGTGACGGCACCACCAAATATACCCTGAAACTCAACGAGTGTGTTGTCACAGGCGGCTCAACTCCTGTGACGGAATGGGAGGCAGGCAAGGACTATGTCTATACCATCACCGTGGAGAAAGACAAGGTGCAGTTCCGTGCCCTGGTCAAAGACTGGGTTGTCGTAGAGGGAAGCGGCAATGCTAATTTGGAATGGGATTGAGGATGTTGAAGATTGAGGATGTTGAAGATTGAAGATTGAAGATTGAAAATTATGCACTATGCATTATAAATTGCTATACATATTTGTCGTTTTGCTTTTCCAGACTGTGTTGTTCGCTGGATGTACGAGCGATGATGATACCAGTCGGGAAAATGGCGTAGGTAGTGACGTGGTAGGACAGCCGGTATTGTTCAGTGTCGGCAATGTCGGTGCCGACGTGACACGTGCCGGGATACCATACATGCCGCAGAACGGTCGTTTCGTATGTACTATGTACTATCGTGCCCTCGCTACCGATACCGAAAGCAGCAGTTACGACATCAAACAAGGTGGAACAGCAACTACGGCATGGCTGAAGGTGAATAATACCGTGGGCAACTCTGTTTATCGCCTTGCCTCTTTTAATGAAACAAGCATGAATCTCGATACATACGACTTTGACCGTAATTCTACAATCTTCTTCTGGCAAAACCGTCTTTCACATGCTTTCCTTGCCTTGGCAGACTATAACCAGCTGACTACCAATGACGGTGCCAGCACCGCGCAGGGCAAGCTGAAATTGTTTCCTAATCACGACAAAGACCTATTGACGTTGCCTGACGAGCCGACGGCGGAACAACAGGCTGCATACGACAGCCCCACGTCGGACGCACGCTATGTGAACCAATATGATTTGACAAAGGGCACAAAGACCTCTATCACCCAGCAGCCCGACCCAATTCTGGCACTGACCATCATGAAGCCTGCCGGTGCTACGCAGGAGGCTAACCGAGTGGAACTCTATTTCAAACACCAGTTTTCGCAGATACAGGTGAATCTTCGTGGAGCAGACGACAACTCTGCCGAAATCACCACTGACCAGATAGAGAGTGTAGAACTCTTGGGTGTATCGGAAACAGGTTATGTATATAGCCGTTTGAATAACAACGGTACCATTGGTGAAGCCACTGGCAGTGGAATAGACCTGACTGGCGGTGCTGCCTTTGGTGAGGACGTGGAACTTGACAGATATACTGACGCACAACTTGCCGACAACCGCTGGGGAACGTCATTCAGCATGTTTGATATGGCGACAGGCGAAGTGGAGGACGGACATGACAAGGGATATGCCATCGGATTCCTGAAATCGTTTAATGCCATAGCATTCGGACAGCTGTGGGCTATACGTATAAAGTGGCACGAAGGAACAGAGGAAGAGCATGGCATCGTTCACACCTCTACCTTCGAGGTGCCGGCAGAGAACGAGGAGGGTATCAACCTGCGCCAGTTAGCGAGCGGCAGAAAGTACATCTATAACTTGGAACTGCGCCGTGGCACGCTTGCCGTTATACGTACGCAGATTATAGACTGGAACCAGGAACCCGAACTTGTGCATGGCACGGATGGTACTATTGAAAATTGAAGATTGAAAATTGAAGATTGAAAATTATGCATTATGCATTATAAATTGCTATACATATTTGCCGTTTTGCTTCTGACAGGATGTTCGGATGACTTTATGAAGCGGCTTTCAGGCGAGGACGATATGAACGTGGGGGAGAATATACAATTCACTACATACGTTCCGGGACGTGTCGTTACGAGGGCGACTGCAAAAGAGACTTTTGATACAGAAATGGCGGCATACAAGGCTGTGAATGCAGACTACCGCTTTACTATAAAGATGTATAAGGAAGGTGACGGCTCTTTTGAGAAGTCTGGCAACTACCAGCCGATATCTACCTTGGTGGAGGATGTGGTGACGTATGATACTGACGGAACCCTACAGCCCTCTACCGGTGATGGCGACCTCCCTCTATACTGGCAGGACAAGACTGGCAGGTATGCCTTCGAGGCTACGGCAGGGTCAAGCGAAATAGCCACCGACCAGTCTTCCAAAGAGGCATGGCTCTTGCAAGACCATCTGCATGGATATGGCTTCGTACCGCTGTGGAACACCGGCACTAATGCTCCTGAGGACAATGTGGAAGGCAAGAACTATCGTACTATGTTGGAATGGCGTGATGCAAACAAAGAAGCATTAGGCTTGGGATTAGACGCTGCACAATATAAGAAGATTCCCCTCTACCTCAAGCACCAACGTGCCCTCGTAACCATCCGTCTGAAGGCAGGTGAGGGTGTTGACAGAAGTGTCTTGGCATACGAACTGGCGAAGGACAATGTCCATACAGATATCTACAGCTATGGAGCTACGGAAGAGGATAACAAGATTATTCATTCCTATCCAAGCGAGAGTAAAGTAAACTATACATCAAGTGACTTCGGAACTCCAGAAGACAATGTTGCTACCACCGACTTCTCTGCCATTGTTGAGCCATATAATTATATGTCTCATCCCACTACAGAGAAAATAGCAGAGATAAAGCTTTCTAATCAGCGTTTCACATTCTATGCAAGCAATGATGCTCAATATGCCAGTGCTACGTCGGAAACTCCCGATGCCGATGCCGTGAACCACATGTTTAACTACAACGTAGAGGCAGGCAAGCACCTCGTCATTACAGCCACCTTGGGACGTGAGAGCCGTAAGATTGTGATAACGGCATATATAGAAGACTGGACTGATGCTGTAACTACATCCATAGTGGATGACTATGGACAGGCGGGTGACCCAATACAGATTCAGACACGACAGGAACTGTATGATTTCCTCAACAGTGACCGCAACAAATCGGGAAACGTAGCAATCATAGTTCCCAACGAGATGAATCTTGAGAAAAGCGGTAGTGCCGATGCCGCATGGACGACTCCAATGCCGCTAAATTGCACGCTGAACCTTGCAGGTGCCGTACTGAGTACCGACCATCAGGTATTTAGCACAATCAGTTCGTCGGGCAACCTTGTCAATGGTACTATCCGTGTAGGTAACAGCACGGTGGAGAGTGCCGTTGCGAAAGTGAATGAAGGACACGTAGAGCGTGTTCATATAGAGGCAGAGGATGCCGATGGCAAGAGTTCTACTGGAAAGGCGACCCGCGCGGGAGTTGCCGTTACTAATTATGGTATTATCCTCAACTGCAACTCAGAGTTGCCAGTGCAGGGAACAGACGCGATGGTCGGGGGTATTGCAGCCCAGTCTATCTATAAGGACGGTGCCAGCACGATGCCTGTTATTGACGGTTGCACAGTGAATGCCCGTGTGGATGGCAGCGGAACGGCTACCGGTGCCGGCATAGTATGTGAGGCGGAGGGACGTGTTACAAACAATACCTTCCAGTATGGACGTACGCTCTCTCAGAATACCAGTAACTTCAAGAATACCATCCATCATAAGCGTACCACGACAGATGGAAGTCCGACACTGCGCGCCTACGGCAACGCATGGCCTACGACAGCCAATGCCAATGGCAATGGTATCCCGGAAACCAATACCAATAACACCCCCGATGCCGAACGGTACTATGCCGTAATAGACAGTCAGGAAGAGATGACCTCCGTATTCTCCACTGATCAGGCACAACATAATGTGGCTGGTAACAAGATTCGATTGTCTAACGATATTACCTTGACGGGCTGGAATAAAGGGACAAATACTACCGTATTGAATAATTCAGCCGAAGGCAATGTCTTCTGTCAGTTGGATGGAAACGGCCATACTATAACAACCGATGGAATGTTGTTCAGTAATATCATGGGCGTTGTAGAGAACCTGACCGTCGTATTGAGTGCCAATTTGATAACTGCCGCCGAATCAGGTCAGGAAGCCGTTGCTGCCTTAGGCTATCGTGTCTTAAAAGAAAACAGTTCTTCTGGGCGTATCAGCAATATTCAGGTAAAGGCTGGCAACTATAAGATTTCAGCCCCCACCGCTGCCGGTGTCGTAGTGTGGGCAACCGCTGGAGCTACCATCGAAAACTGTCAGTGCAAGGCAATAATCACCAGCAACCTGGAGACTATTGGTGATACACGTATCTATTGTGGCGGCATCGTAGCAAATGCCGCTCATGCCACTATTACGCGCTGCATATTCCATAATTCCGTCAGCGACACCTCCAAAGACGATGCCACACTCTATCGCTCCACCACAGACAGGACAAACGACGCGAAAGTATTCTTCGGCGGCATCCTCGGTGGCACTGCGCCAGCCAACAGCAATACTGAGAAGCCCAGTGTGCTGATTACCGACTGTACCAGCTGGTTCAGCACCGTGGGGAATGTGCAGAAGGGTTCCGTCGTGGGCTACGCCCAGTATTCTGATGTCGCAGACAACAACAAGATGTATAACGGCATAGCAACAGGCTGCGAGGGCAACTGGTGGGCTGTCGGCAGCCGTGGTGTCGGCACGTGGCTTGCTACTCACGGCACGGAACAGGAGCAGATAAACGCTCTCATCGGAAAACGCAATGCCGTGGCTCCCACACGCGACGACAGCTATTAAGCAAATGGTCTAAGGTCAAAGGTTTTCAATGTTCAATCTTCAATGTTCAATAGTCAATGGTCAATGTTCAATGTTCAATGGTCAATAGTCAAAAAGTATGAAGGCAAGAAACATATTATATATCACGGCGGCAATGCTGCTGCTTGCAGGTTGTAAGGACAGTGACGACACCCTTGGCGGAGACGGCGAGGTTGTCAGCCTTGGCAACATCATCCGCGTGGGCGGTGTCAGCACCGACTATATGACCACCGATGCTGTTGTCACACGGTCGGGTGATGACGACACGGGAGATAGCGGCACACCTTCCGACGACACATCCGTTGACGAGAGCACCGTTGTCAGAACCGATGCCGAGAACATCGAATGGCTGCGTAACCCGTTAGAGACGGGACTGAACATCACCTATGGTCTGTCGTCCAATTCATCTGATACAAAGCATGCACAGCTGAAACTACTGACCAACGACAACGGTACCATCAAGTATTCAGAAGATGGCACTGCTGCTAAATATGCCGAATATTCCTTCTGTAAATATGATGACGATGGTACACTGACAACGAATCCCGCCCAATGGCTTGGCAACGGTCGTCACTTTTTCCAAGGGGTCTTTGTGCCCGACGAAATTAAAACCGATGGAGCTTCACTGCCCACCACGCTTACCACCGACCAGCATACTGATGCTATCAGCGGCACCCTGGGCAACTATACCCTGCTGTCGCGCTACCTTGCCATGCCCAGCAACTTCACTCTCAATGCTACTGTAGGACGCGTCAAACTGCCATTCCGTCACCGTCTGGCACGCGTGCTTGCCTATATACTAATCGACCCTTCACTCGGCTCGGATGTCACCTTAGAGGGATACAAGAAAGATAAGGACGGCAACACCACTACCAACGAAGACCCTACCACTACAAAAATAAGTTTTTGCAATGTAAAGGTTTTGGAAAGTGTTACAGAGAGCGGCTCTGGTGCAATCAAGACATACACCCCACAATGGACTGAAGCACGTAAGGTCGTGCCACATTTTGTTGCAGAACGCGGCAGTTACGACGACTCTGACTTGGAACATCCAGTAAAAGATGCCAATCATTTCATTGCATACTACGATGAAGAAGAAGATACCTATATATATCCTACGGACACAGAATGGAAAGATATTTATGCCCATGCGTCATTTACAGATGATAAGGCTACATATAATGGAAAGAACTACACCTGTACACGCTATGGAACGGTACCTGTCTATGACCTCATTGTACGTCCGACCTATTCTTCCGTCAACAATGTGATGTATGACGAGAAGAATTACGATGATGCGTCGGCAAGACAGGATTTGAACGCCCAGACAAACCAGATTGATTTTGAACTCTCGCTCAGCAATGGTCTGAACTATACGAAGAAGTTCGTCTTTGACCTTGATGCAAACTATCAGACGGTGGTTTATCTGCACATCAGCCGTGAGAAAGTAGATTATAACAGCTCAGGCAGTGCTTTGTGGCAGGAGACAATAGGCTATGACGACTTCTATGGTGTCAACAACCAGAACGGTAACACCCTCAGCTATGCCGGCAGCAGTTGGCAGCGTGCCTTTACCAATGTGGCAACTACAAGTGAAGAACATCCAAATCCTTTTGCAGACGAGGTTACCGACGGACATCTATACACAGGCGACAGCGAAGATGAATTTGCACAGTATGTCAGTGACGACAAGTGGATAGAGATGTTCATTGAGGCATATGAAGGCGGACGGCATCATGGTGACTACTTCATTCTTCACAAAGATATAAGTATTCCAGCAGCGGCTTTCCCTAACGGCTTTGTGTTTACTGGACACCTTGACGGGCAAGATCATACCATTACTATCACAGAAGGCAGCTATACCAAGAAAACCTATCACGGCACAGATGTCAGTGAGGAGGTTCTTCCGGGAAAGTCTTCGCCATACTACCTCTTCAGTGGTCTTAACGGAAAATACAGTACCCCTCAGGAATCAGACGAAAGTGCCGACTGGGATGCAAACGTCCACAAAGAGAATGGTACATGGGTACCATACAAGAGCAGTGCTGACGGCTGGCGTGCTGAGATAATAAACACTAACTTTGCAATAGCCTCGGGAAGCAGGGTCTTCCAATCGAGTGCCCGATATGGCACTGATATTACGGGCTATCTGCATAACTGCTGGGTGAATGGTACGTACTCCGATCGAAAGTGGAGTGGAACAAAAATACAAGAATACATTCCAGCTATACCAAGGTATTGAATATTGAAAATTGAATATTGAAAATTATGCATTATGCATTATGAATTATAAATTACTATACATCGGATTAGCATTGTTGTTGGCAAGTTGCAGCGATGACATAGAGCAGCAGGCGTTGACTCCGGAGCAGATGGAACTCATAGGTCGCGGGGTGAACTTCAATACGTCACATGCCGAGCCGTTTGATACGCGTACCTCCTATCGTCATAACGGCACATTCAACGAGGGAGATATAATGTATATTTACCGGCAGTATTCCGAGAATGCTGGTGTTTCATTCGATCCTAATACAAGGGCATATCGCGTGTATTATCTCCGTACGCCATATATCAGTGGTACCAGTTTCGCCCTTGATGATGACGAATGGGTACCATTAGAGGGTGCAACAGGACATAATCCTGACGATGCAGCATACGGAAGCAAGCGTGGTGACTTTACGCAAGAAGAGGGTGACTCGCTGACATGGGAGAATGGCAAGACGGTGCGTTTCCGTGCATGGTCTCGCAGCAATCTTGCGGGGGCATACGACAATGGTACTAAATGGCGTTATTACCCTGACTACTGTATCTCTGAATGGGTTACCGTATCTGGTCCTACACTCGCCGTACCACTGACACTGAAGCATCAGGGATGCCGTATATGCTTTGCCCAGCAGTCGGGTAATGAATTCAGCAGTGCAGAGATTTGTACTGACTGGGAAGACTATAAACGAATAGACAATGCCGATACGGAAGCGAACGACGAGTCTGCTGCCGAGCATGGGAAGACAGACGAGGAAGCAAAGAAAGAATGTAATAAGGTGCTTGAAGTATATAACAAAATGTGTATGCCTGCCGGTGTCGATATAGAAAACTCCGTGCTCTCAACTATGACAAAGGAACTTTATGAAGGAACAACTGATTTCAAAACCATACATACCAAGACGACATCTGACGGTATAGTAACTATTGCCACCAAGGATGCTGAGTATATCAAAACCTCTGTGCAGCGTCCCGTCTTTGGCGGCAACGACGGACGGCTTTATATGATTAGCATACCATACGACATGAGTAATGCCAGTACCCATGGTGAGATGCTCGTCTTGCCTGCCTGCACACGTTTTAAGATATGGCTCTACGATGTAAACAATGGTGATAAGGCAAACACTACCGGACAGGAGGCGACCTACCATATTTTTACTTTGGGTGACGTGGAAGATAAAGACCATAACAAACTGTTTCCAAACGGAATGGAACTGAAACCCGGATACAGCTATCTTTTCAGAGTGGGCTACCATTATGACCACTTCACCATAACTCCTGCCGATAATTTCTCATGGGACGAACAGGACGCCGCACTGGGTGAAGCCACAAGTCAGGTACAGCCATTACCTGTTAATGAAACACCATATCAGTGGTGGAAAGATGCCATACATGATGCCATCCCTCAGAATAATACCCAACGCTATAATCCAGAGTTTCATGTTAACAACGAGGCAGAGTTTGTAGAATTCATTCATTTGGTCAATGGCACTGCCGTCAACAGTTATGTGACGAGTAATCCTATCACTCGCATAGTGAACCCCGCAGAGACCTTTGCGACTCAGCCCAAGCCAGACGAATACGGAAAATTCCGCTGGTACTACAGCAGCCAGTGTAATGGTACAAAACTGAAGCCTGCCACTAATATTGCCGACTCGCTGACGCATGAAGCAGCGGAGGCATTGGGCTACGTGTTCTACGACCACTATCACTCCGCCAATGCCGACCAGGCGGCTTACACTTCCGAGGACTACCTGCAGACAGCATACAGCTTCTACGACGAGAACCTCAGCCGTCACTTTACCGTACATCTTGATAAAGACCTCGACCTCAAGGACTGGTCGCTACCCTCAATAGGTGACGAAGACCCTTCTACACCTACGACAGCAAGCAATTCACACCCTTTCCGAGGCATCTTTGATGGATATGACGGTACTACAATACATACGCTGAAGAATGTATATTTCCAGAACGGTGGCTATATGTTCCGTCACTGCTTTGATGCCGCCATACGCAATCTGCGCATCGAGACTACCCATCCCTTCATGCTTCTCCACACAGCAGAGGCAAAGGAGAGTTCCGGATATGGTGCATACATCGTAGGCGTAAGCATTTATGCTCCATCGTCAGTCAACCCCGTTGCTACAAAATTAAAGGGCAGCAGCTATGTAGTAGGATGTCTTTACGAAGGAAGTGCCAGCGGAGCTATGGTAGGGGAGGCTGACAACCTTTATATGTATGGTAACATGATGGCGGCAACGGGACTGCCAAAGAACTCTGGAGCACTGTTAGGCTCTTATACTAATTCAAGCAATAAATTCTTCGCTCCGCAAAACGGTACGAAGGTGGCATGGGGACGTTTCATGTGCAACTACTACCTGATGGACCACTATAACAGTAATGCCACAGAAATAGTACATGCCGTGGGTTCGATTGCAGACGACTATCGTCCACAGGAATATATACGTGGAGGACTGCCATGGGTGCTGAAAGCAAAGAACGATAACATGCTTGACCCAAAAGTGCCGTACGAACGACTTACGAGCGAACTGATGCGTAAGGGCTACTATGGGTTGGCACCATGGAAGGCAATGAACTATGCTATTTACGAATATAATCTCGTCGGCAGCATGGTCAGTGAGGCACACAACTGCAAGGGACACTTCGTAAATGACAATACAGGATATTCACATGTATATCCGCACATGGTGGTTGGAGAACTGAATGGTACGACAAATACTTACGACGGTGTAAACTATGCAAACATCAAGTTTTTGGAGTTAAATAATTGAACATTGAAGATTGAAAATTATGCATTATGCATTATAGATTACTATACATAGGATTAGGATTGCTGCTGGCTGCTTGTTCTTCGGATGAGGATGCTACTATGCAGGAGGAAAAACAGCCACAGAAGGGAGTGCTGTCGCTGACGACATCCATCAATGACTTTGAGGGCGAGGATGGCACTGTCTTAACGCGAACAAATATGGCTGGCACTGATTTCAAGGTAGGAGACCGTATAAAGCTGAAGATTATCTGTCCTTACACAAGTGCTGACAGAACAGAGTTTGGCGAAACCACATATAGCAATACTGCCGATGGCTTGTGGCTTCTGAAATGGAGCGGCTCCGACTGGAAACAGATGGAGCCTTCTGACAGTGTTGATATGATAGCACGATATGAATATGGTAGCAGTTTCGACCTCTTCGGTGTCTATGAAGCTCAGCAGACCCCATACGTATATACTGCCTCTACATGGAGTGAGAATGTCTTTTTCATGGCTCCTACTACTGCAGGCGGTGCATTGCGTCCCTTCTCACAATACTGCTATATCTTCCATGCTAATCAGAGTTCTGAGGCTGATTATCTGAAGAGTGACCTGCTATGGGCACAGACATATATGCAGACAGGTTCATATAACGTTCACTTATCCTTCAATCATGTTATGGCATGTCTGAAGTTTACATTCTCTGGTACTGCATTGTCTTCATCGGCGGTAGTTACTCTTGAGAATATGCCTGACATAGACCAGCGTGAGGTGGTGGTAGGTAATTACTATGCCTCGAAGGCTAAAAATCTGACTCATACAGGCAGCGACTTTGACTATAGCTATCGCTTCAAATGCCGTTGCGCAGAAGCAGATAATGGTAAGGTGTTGGGAATTGCTGTTATAAACGATGCTGACAGAAGGGCTTATATATACCCTATGACCGGCTGCCCAACGACAGAGAGCAATCCGTCACCGTTGACTTATGTGCCTAATACTGGAGTATATACTGCCCATTATGATGCTACGACACAAGATTTCTATCTTATCGTACCGCCCTGCACATTGATATCTAATGCAACACTATGGGTGCGCGATGGCGAAAAACGATATAATTTCACTCTTGAACGTACCACATTCGAACAGGGAAAATTGTATCCGATAAACATAAACCTACCGTGAGGAGAATTGACCATTGACGATTGACCATTGACGATTGACCATTGATAATTATGTATTATGAATTATATATGTAATAAATCACTATATATAGTACTTTGCCTGCTGTTGGTGGCTTGTACTAATAACGAAGAATACAATGAAACGAGTGTTTCAGACGGTCGTGAATTGACTGGTATCGAAGCTGTGATAGATGATGGAGAAGCACCTACCCGCGCCGGTACGGTGACGCGTCTTGCAAACTATGTAGGGCGCAACAAATTCATAACTGATGATGTCATTGTCTTTACCAATATATCACGCACTGAAGCCCCACTTGACAATTTTGTATATCCTGGTAAAAAAGGTTACGAAGGTATCACCTTCAAAGCAGGTACAGAGGGTGCTTGGAGCCGCGTAGTGAAAGATGCTGCTAAAGAGCCAGAACGTGTTTATTGGACTGACGCGCAGAACACACACACTTTTGTGGCATACAGCAAACCGCAGGACGAAAACTATGATTGGAAACAATATCACCCAACTTCAGGGAGCACCAAGACCTGGTATCTCGGTTCCATAGGTGACCCTACGAAGACGGGCGGAGATAATGTCATTATTGATTTCAACAATCCAAGTGACGCAGAAGACAGCACAGCCCTTGCCAAAGAAGACCTGCTCGTAGCATACGATACTAATATGCAGGCAGAACCCGGTGGCTCTGTGGCATTGGTAAAGTTTCACCATGCCTTGAGTTCCGTCCGCGTGGTGGTGAATATCAGCGGCTTTGCCTCTACTTCAACGTCTGCCGATGTAAAGACCACTGTATCGAACATGCGTATGCTCCACCAGCCCACCATGTATGTGTGGAAACAGGAAGGTGTCGGCGCACAGCCTCTGAATGCCGAGAGTGCCGTCACGGACCAACCGATGGTCAACACGGCATGGACGGGAGAAAGCATCATTCCACTCTATGACCAGCGCAAGACACTGAAGCTCTGGATTCCCAAGCCTGAAGGCACGGGCAGCAACCAGAGTAAGACGTTCGTGTTCTACGGCATTACCACGCCACAGCCGTCGGATTACATGAGCACCTTGACAGATGAAAAAGAAAAATACCGTAAAACGGAACTGGAGTTTACCGTCACTTACCCTGACCCGATGAAACCCACCACTAATACACTCGAGAAGACATACAAGGCATCCATAGAAGGAGTATATTACAAGCCGGGCTATAACACAACCATAAACGTTACGCTGAACCATAAGGACGAGCACATGACCGTAGGGGCTGAATATGAGAACTGGCAGTATATCGCCACGCCTGATATCGGTCAGCTGAAAAAAAACTCCACCTTCTTGCAGGATACAGAACGCACAAGTATATACCTGCATAACCAACAGGTTGGCGGAAAAGATGTCATAGTTGACGATGCCACATGGCTATATCAGTTGGATGACCCGAACGATGCCAGTAAGAAGATTATCTATGATATATATGGTCATAAAGGTGACTCTGAGGCTGATGCTTACCAAATAAGTACTGCTTATCAGTTGTTGGCTTTTGCCTATGAGGTGAATAACGGAATGGATTTTGCAAATAAGTATGTTCGCTTAGATGCCGACCTTACGCTGCAGTCGTCAACCAAAGACACTCAGCAGGAATTATTGCCTAACGAGGAGGGAGTAGTAGGTACTGCCGATGTAACAACCATAGAATGGATAGGTATCGGTGATGATACACACAAATTTAATGGAACGTTTCTTGGAGGCAATCGTTTCATCTATCGTCTGTATGGTAAGCCTCTGTTTACGAAATTAGGCAGTAATGCAAAAGTGAAGAAATTACAGGTCAACGCAATCATTATCGGCAACGGTGACTATAAGGCTGTTAACGGTTCTGGTCTTTTCGCTGAAGAGAATGACGGGCGAATCAGTGGCTGTAGCGTTGTAGGCAATGTGTCGCTCAGTGGTACGACAGCAGGAGCCTTTGTCGGCAAAAATACCGGAGCTCTGTATGCCAGCTATCATATCGGTGACACTAAAGGTACTACTACAGTTGGCGGACTTGTTGGCAGTAACGGCGGAATCATCAGCGGATGCTATCAGGCAGGTGTCGTCAGCGGAACCGGTACCAAGCGTGGCATCGCAGGAACTACTACTGATGGTAATAATATTAGTAATACATATTTCTGTAATTCGCTTTTTACCTACGATGGTATTTCATCAGGTGTGGAGGGACGTTCCTCTGCTGAAATGACCAAGAATGGCTTTGTTACAGAAATAAATTCTGGTATTGCAACCTGGCGCACGACACATGCAGACTATGATAACTATACCTATGGTTATCAGCCAGCCAATTATCCACGACTAACGCAGTAAAACAATTAGAAGTGGATTGACCTTTTATATTCTGTCAAGCACTAATTTTATTAAGTCAGTAATAGATGACTTGTATTCCGTATTCATCTCCTTGTTGTAGCGATTGGCAACAACGATGCAGCAGGTCATCGCCTTATGTCCCAGCAAGGCAGATAGTCCTGCAAGGGCAGAAGACTCCATTTCGAAGTTGCAAATTCTAAGTCCGTCATATTCGAAAGCCTCAATCTTTTCGTTTTGGTCAGGGTCTTGTATCGCCAGACGTACCTCTCGTCCCTGTGGGCCGTAGAATCCTCCGCAAGCGCAGGTAATGCCTCTTACCATATCGTCACTGGCAATGCGCTCTATGAGGCTCTTGTCTGCAACAGCCACGTATGGTGCAGGCTTCTTCTCCGACCACAGCATGTCTTTCATGAAAGCCTTTTCGAGGGCTAAATCACATACCTTGTCACGACCTGCATAGTAGTTCAGCAAGCCATCAAAGCCTATACTTTTTACTGATGCGATAAAAGAACCTATTGGGGTGAAAGGTTGCAGACCTCCGCAAGTGCCGAGGCGCACCAGTTCAAGAGTTTTGTGCTCCTGCTTCACCTCACGCTTTTCGAGGTCTATGTTTACGAGGGCATCGAGTTCTGTCATCACGATGTCGATATTGTCACATCCTATGCCTGTAGAGACGCAGCTGAGGCGCTTACCCTTGTAGGTGCCTGTGATGGTGTGGAATTCGCGGCTCTGTACTTCGCACTCTATGGTGTCATAATACTTTGCAACTATATTGACCCTATCCGGATCGCCAACAAGGATTATCTTGTCGGCTATCTGTTCAGGACGCAAATGCAGATGGAAAACACTTCCATCTGCATTTATCGGTAATTCTGATGCTTCAATCATTTTTCTATATTATTGACGATTGACGATTGACGATTGACCATTGCGCCAGCCTAATGTTCAATGTTCAATTTTCAATCATTTGCTAAGCATTTCGTCCATGTTTTTGGCTGCATTTCTGCCGTCACCCATAGCGAGGATAACGGTAGCACCGCCACGCACGATGTCACCACCGGCATAGATGTTCATGCGGCTTGACTGCATGCCTTCGTTTACGGCAATGGTATTCTTGCGACCCAGTTCCAAGCCCTTTATAGACTTTGGCACGAGTGGGTTTGGAGAAACACCGATTGCAACAACAACCTGATCAACATCGATGGTAATCTTCTCGCCAGTTGGTTCTGGAGAACGACGACCAGAAGCGTCAGGCTCACCCAGTTTCATAACCTCGAGGACAGCCTGCTGCACAGCACCCTTCTCGTCACCGATATATTCTACCGGGTTATGCAGGGTGAGGAACGTGATACCCTCTTCCTTAGCATGCTTCACCTCCTCTAAACGTGCTGGCATCTCCTGCTCAGAACGACGATAAACCAATGTCACATTTGCTCCGAGACGCTTTGCTGTACGGCAAGAGTCCATAGCAGTATTACCACCACCGACAACGAGGACGTCCTTTCCGAGGTTGATAGGAGTGTCGGTCTTTGGATTTGCTGCATCCATGAGGTTCACACGTGTGAGGTACTCGTTGGATGACATTATGTTGATAAGGTTCTCACCTGGTATATTCATGAAGTTTGGCAAGCCGGCACCAGAAGCAACAAAAATGCCCTTGAAGCCCTGTGCTTCCAGTTCGTCAGTAGTGATAGACTTGCCGACGATAACGTCAGTCTGGAAGTGAACACCCATCTTGCGGAGGTTCTCAATCTCCACATCCACGATAGCATTAGGCAGACGGAACTCAGGAATACCATATTTCAGCACGCCGCCGATTTCGTGGAGAGCTTCGAATACGTAAACGTCGTAGCCCTTCTTCACCATATCGCCAGCGAAAGAAAGTCCGGCAGGACCAGAACCTACCACAGCCACCTTTATGCCGTTAGAAGGAGCAACGTCAGGCAGGGAGATGTTTCCGCTCTGTCTCTCATAGTCAGCGGCGAAACGCTCCAGATATCCTATTGCTACAGCAGGTTCGTTCATTTTGAGGTGGATACATTTGCTTTCACACTGCTTTTCCTGAGGACATACACGTCCGCAGACAGCAGGCAGGGCAGAAGTATTCTTCAGTACCTTGGCAGCAGCCAGGAACTGTCCACGCTCTATATTCTTGATGAAAGAAGGAATATTGATGTTTACAGGGCAACCTTCTACACAAGAAGGATTAGCGCAGTCGAGACAACGCTTAGCCTCAGTGAGAGCCATCTCCTTTGTAAGACCCTGGTTCACCTCTTCCGTACGTGTTGTAGCACGATATACCGGGTCCAGTTCAGGCATTACGACACGTGGAATAGCTGTACGCTCTTTCGGCTTCATGCTCTTGCGGAGCTCTTCACGCCAAGGAGCCTTGCGGTCGGTGAGCACTTCTATAGAATCGTCAACAGGAGCAGCGTCCATCTTAACGTCGGTATGCTCATTATATCCTGTTTCCACATCCTCATAAACGTGGTCAGCATAGTGTTCCATCTCTTCCTGCTCTTCACGCTTGAAGGTTCCCATGCGCTTGAACATCTCGTCCCAGTCAACAAGGGCACCGTCAAACTCTGGTCCGTCGATGCAGACAAACTTTGTCTTGCCACCGATGGTCAGACGGCAAGCACCACACATACCAGTTCCGTCAACCATGATGGTGTTCAGCGAAACGTCTGTTGAGATGCCATACTTCTGTGTCATAAGGCAAGAGAACTTCATCATTATCGGAGGTCCGATAGCGAAAGCCTTGTCAATGTGCTCCTGCTGGCAGAATTTCTCTATGCCGACAGTTACTACACCTTTTTCGCCCTTAGAGCCATCATCTGTCATGATGATTACTTCATCAGAAGAAGCACGAATTTCGTCCTCCATGATTACGAGGTCAGCAGTACGTCCTGCAATGACAGAAAGCACTCTGTTTCCGGCAGCCTTCAGTCCGCGGATGATAGGGAGCATAGGAGCAGCACCCAGACCGCCGCAGGCACATATTACAGTACCGAATTTCTCAATGTGTGTAGGGTTGCCGAGAGGTCCTACGATGTCTGCTACTGAATCACCTACATTCAGGTTGCAGAGTTTTGTTGATGACATACCAACCTCCTGTATCACCAATGTGATGCATCCTCTTTCTGTATCGGCATCAGCAATGGTAAGTGGCATACGTTCAGAGTGCTTGTCAACACGCACAATAACGAAGTTTCCCGGCTTGCGGCTCTTCGCAATCAGGGGAGCTTCTATCTCCATGCAGAAAACTTTCTCGGAGAATTGCTTTTTAGATAAAATTTTGAACATTTTATTTTATTGAAAATTGAACATTGAAAATTATTGCATATATTGAAAATTGAAAGTTCAAGATTAATTTAGTGCTTCTTTTTTTGTTTTTATTATTTTTACCAACGTAGCTACAATACGATTGCAGTCAGCATATATAGATTTAAATTCAGTTTCGCTAATGAAATCTGATTCGTAAAGCAATTCAAACCAGTATTGCGTTTCGTTAGCTTCTTTAAGCGCTATATTCAACTTGTTAATAAAATCCATTGAGCTTTGAGCATTAATACTTTCGCGTGCATTGGCACCGATACTTGTTCCGCTTCTCAGCACTTGCTTCGACAATACGTATTCCTGTTTGTTATTTTTTAGGTACACATATAGTTTGATGATGTGAAGTGCAAATTCTTTACAGATTATTTGTATCGTATTATCTTCACGCATGAAAATAATCCTCAATTTTCAATGTTCAATTTTCAATGAATTAAATCTGTGCCCATGTAAGGAACAAGTGCTGCTGGCACTTTGATTCCGTCCTCTGTCTGGTTGTTCTCAAGGATAGCAGCGACGATGCGAGGAAGGGCAAGGGCAGAACCGTTCAGGGTATGACAAAGTTCTGTCTTCTTTGTCTCGCTGTTGCGATAACGACACTTCAGGCGGTTTGCCTGGTAGGTATCAAAGTTGGAGACAGACGAAACCTCAAGCCAGCGCCCCTGAGCCTCAGAATATACCTCGAAGTCGTAGCAGATAGATGACGTGAAACTCTGGTCACCACCACAAAGCAGAAGAATCCTGTAAGGCAACTCCAATTTCTTCAGCAGTCCCTCAACATGCTCCAGCATCTCCTTGTGGCTCTCCTTAGAGTGCTCAGGTTTGTCGATGCGTACTATCTCTATCTTGGAGAATTCATGCAGGCGGTTCAAACCACGCACATCCTTGCCATAGCTGCCAGCCTCTCTGCGGAAACATTGAGTGTAAGCGCAGTTCTTGATAGGCAAATCCTTCTCATCGAGGATTACATCGCGATAAATGTTTGTCACAGGCACCTCGGCAGTAGGGATGAGGTAAAGGTCATCCACCTCACAATGATACATCTGTCCCTCCTTGTCTGGCAACTGTCCTGTGCCGTAGCCGGAAGCCTGATTTACGACTGTCGGAGGCATTATCTCTGTATATCCAGAAGCACGAGCCTGGTCGAGGAAGAAGTTTATGAGAGCCCTCTGCAGACGTGCTCCCATGCCGATATATACAGGGAAACCGGCACCGGTAATCTTTACGCCCAGGTCGAAGTCAATGAGATTATACTTCTTTGCCAGCTCCCAGTGAGGCAGGGGATTGGCAATACCCAGTTTCGGGTTTACATCCCAGTTGCCTACGGTATCTTCTGCTGTGCACTCCTTCAGGTTGCTCTTTACGACCCTGTTATCTTCAGCGGCACGTCCCTCTGGTACTTCTTCGTAAGGTATGTTAGGAATCTGACACAGCAGGTTTACGAGCTGCTGCTCAGCCTTCGTCTTCTCTTCTTCCAGCATCTTGCTCTTTTCCTTCAAGGCAGCAACGTCAGCCTTAGCCTTCTCGGCAGCCTCTTTGTCGCCCTGCTTCATGAGCATGCCGATGCGGCTTGCCTCCTTCTTCTGTTCGGAGAGGCAGTTGTCCAGTTCCTGTTGTGATTCACGACGTTTCTTGTCAACAGCAATAACCTCCTCGATAGCCTGCTCAGCATTAGGAAAATGTTTCTTGTTAAGTCCCGCAATAACGCGAGCCTTCTCTTCTGTAATAAGTTTTAATGTAAGCATTTTAGTTTATAATGTTTTTAATATCTTAATCTCTTAATCCCTTAATCTCTCTCATAAACTCATCTGCTACATATAGATCGCCATATAGATACAGCCCTGTTGATTTGTTGTGTAAATCTTCACAAGTTTTGCTTTCATAGAACATCTGAAGCGCCTATAATTGGTCGTTCATTTAATGTTCGTTACGTGTGTACGCACGTGAAATCGGACACAAAGTTACGAATTTTTTTTCATACCAACAAATTTTAGGATAGAAAAACGGCTCACCAATAAATAAAAGTTGTATCAATAAGTAAAGAACGCTTTTTTTTTGTTTTATGCGCCTAAAAATTTTTTTTATGCGCCTGTAGCAAAATTTTTATACTTTTTCGTTTTGTTTTCTGAGTGCAATGCT